>Ga0222651_1000102_pt1 | contig 63755 bp, 62 predicted proteins | sample AntAcemetagen369_FD_179855 | JGI IMG/M metagenome (GOLD analysis project Ga0222651, IMG submission 179855) | Saline water microbial communities from Ace Lake, Antarctica - #369 | ecosystem: Environmental > Aquatic > Non-marine Saline and Alkaline > Saline | place: Antarctica: Ace Lake...
AAATTGATCCCCGGTTACCGACTCGTTCACCGTATTTGATGGCATAGATTTCATATTCTGGCAGCGACATTTCTTTTTCTCCCCTTCGATACTGAACTGCTCTAGCCGGCAATCTGCGTGCGCTGCATATGGCGAACGCTGTCGAAATTGTCGTGAATTGCGTAATGCACGGTGCAGCGATTATCCCAGAACGCCACGGACCCCTTGCGCCAGCGGAAGCGGCAGGTAAATTCCGGACGGCTTTGATGCTCATACAGAAAATCCAGTATCGGCGCGCTTTCCGCCTCGGTCATACCGTCCAGTTGGACCGTGTAAACGCTGTTCACATACAGGCATTTGCGGCCGGTTTCCGGGTGGATCGCAACGACGGGATGCGAATGCACGGTCGGCTGCCAGTTGGAATCATCCCGCACTTTGCTGGATCGTTTCTTGTTCACATCAGATTGCGGCCCGGCGACCCGGATGTCACTGTGCACCGCCTTCAATCCTTCCAGCGACGCCTTCATGCCATCCGACAGGCTATCATAGGCCATGTACTGGTTCGAAAACATCGTATCGCCGCCATAATCCGGCGTCTCCAGCGCATACAGGATTGCGCCCATGGGACGTGTCTCCATCATCGTCGTATCCGCGTGCCACCATTCACCGGCGGCGCCGGCATCCCCCGGCTTGCGCAGCAGATATACCGTTTCCTTGTCTTCCTGACCCAACTGGTAATTGGGATGGATGAAGAGGTCACCGAACCGCCGCGAAAAGGCCTTGTGCCGGTCGACCGGCAGTTCCTGGTCACGGAAGAAGATCACGAGATTATCGAGGAGGGCCTGGCGGATTTCGGCGATTACCGCGTCATCCAGCTCTTCAGCAATGTTCACACCGCCAATTTCCGCGCCCAGTGCGCCGGCTATCGGCTCAACTGTAATATGGTCATACGTCGTCATAGAAATATCCCGATCCCATTTCCATTGATGGCAATTGACGCTGCCCGCAAACGTGGGAACCAAGCCTATCCTATTGCGTGGGTTCCGCAAACCTGGCGCCATCGGCATGCCGAACCGGGATCAGGTTATGCCAAAATAGCGTCGGGCAATTTCGCCACGATCCCCTGGCTGGCATTTCAGCTTTTGAGGACTTCCTCTCTGCGTTAGGCTGGTCTTTCCAGGGAGGATCGTAAAATGAGCGACGAAACATTCGACTACGTAATCGTGGGGGCTGGCTCTGCCGGCTGTGTGCTGGCCAACAGGCTCAGCGCAAATGGAAAACACCGCGTCGCCGTTATCGAAGCGGGTGGCCGTGACAACTGGATCTGGTTCCATATTCCGGTCGGCTATCTGTTCGCGATAGGCAATCCCAAATCGGACTGGATGTTCCGCACCGAAGAAGAACCTGGCCTGAATGGTCGAAGCCTCGCCTATCCGCGCGGGAAGGTCATTGGCGGCTGCTCCGCGATCAATGCGATGATTTACCAGCGCGGCCAGGACACCGATTATGATCGTTGGCGGCAGCTCGGCCTTGAAGGCTGGGGCTGGAACGACGTCCTACCCGTTTTCAAGAGCCAGGAGGATCACTTTCTCGGCGCGACCGATCTGCATGGCGCCGGCGGCGAATGGAAAGTAAACAAGCCGCGCATCAGCTGGAAAATTCTCGATTCCTTCATTGATGCCGCTGAACAGACCGGCATCCCGCGCACCAATGATTTTAACACCGGCGACAACGAAGGCTGCGGCTATTTCCAGGTGAACCAGGAAAACGGCCGCCGCTGGAGTGCGGCCCGCGGCTTCCTGAAACCCGCCCTGAATCGCCCCAACCTGACCCTTTTCACGGAAGCGCTCACCGACCGCCTCACCTTCGAAGGCAAGCGCGCAACCGGCGTCGTCATCCACCAGAATGGCCAGCAACGTACCATTCATGCCAAGTGGGAAGTTATCGTCAGCGCCGGCGCTGTCGCTTCCCCTGCCATACTGGAACGTTCCGGCATCGGAAACGGCGACCGGTTAAAGCAGCTCGGCGTCGATGTGGTGCATGACCTGCCCGGTGTCGGCGAAAATCTACAGGACCATCTGCAGCTTCGCCTAATCTACAAGGTCAGCGGCGTGCCGACGATGAATTCGGTCTATCGTTCGCTCATCAAACGCGCCGGCATGGGTATCCAGTACGCGCTGTTCCGCACAGGCCCCCTGACCATGGCGCCATCGCAACTGGGCGCGTTTACGCGGTCTTCGTCGGACTATGAGACACCGAACCTCGAATATCACATCCAGCCACTGTCGCTGGACAAGTTCGGGGACCCGCTACACACCTTCGATGCCGTCACCGTCAGCGTCTGCAATTTGCGCCCGGCGAGCCGGGGATCAATCCATGCAATCTCCCGCGACCCCGGGGACGCGCCGCGCATTGCCCCCAATTACCTGTCTGCAGAGGAAGACCTTCGTGTCGCAGTCGATTCGATCCGCCTGTCACGCAAGATCATCGAATCTTCAGCAATGCAGCAATACCAGCCGGAAGAATACCTGCCGGGCGCGCATCTCGGCAGCGACGAGGAACTGGCAAAGGCCGCGGGCGATATCGGCACGACCATCTTTCATCCCGTGGGCACGGCCAAGATGGGTATCGATAGCGATCCAATGGCCGTCACCGATGCACAGTTGCGGTTGCGTGGTATCGAAAACGTCAGAGTCGTTGATGCTTCCGCCATGCCGGCCATCACGTCAGCGAATACCAACTCGCCGACGATGATGATTGCGGAAAAGGCGGCAGCCATGATCCTCGCGGATGCATGAACTGCGGCTGAATACGGTTACGGCAGGTCCAAACGGACCTCAATTGCCGCACTGGCGATGACGGCTGTGTCGTCGCGGTCATCGTCGGCAACGTCAAGCCCCCCCTTGATCGCCTGAACGGTCACCACGCCAACTGGCAGCGTCGCTTTGACCGCATCGGTATCAACCTTTTCCGGTTGCTGCACACCGATGGTCACGTCGACCTTCATCTTGCTTTTTTCGACCCCCAGGGTCCGGACCATGGCCAGCGAACTGTGATGCAAGGCATCCTGCACCGCCCGAATCGCCGCCTTGGTATAGTCGCCGCCATGCAGGTCGTTGCCAGCACCCATTTCGAGAATAACGCGTTTGTATGTCATGCTTCGTCCTTACGGCAGGTCAAGCCGCACGACGGCGGCAGCGTGGGCAATCAGGGTAGAGTCGGTGCCCTCTTCATTGGGAATTTCGAGCCCGCCTTCCACAACATTTACAGTCCCTGTTCCATGCGGCAGGACAGCGAGCACGGCCGCCTTGTCGACTTTGTCGGGCTGCGGCACACCGATGGTTACCTCGACCCGCATGGAATCAGTATCCTGGCCCAGCGCCTTGGCGACGGTAAGCGAATTGTGCCAGAGCGCATCGCGCAACGCCCGAACGGCAGCCGTCGTATAATTTGCGCCACGTATATCGGTTCCCATTCCGATTTCGAGAACCACCCGTTTCCACGTCATTCGCCATCCCTCTCCCAAAATTGAGCGATCCGGTGCTGTAACCGGTCCGGCGCTTACAGTACGTGCTGCGACCGGCAATCGGCAACCGGTGCCGCATATCGACAAGGGCGCTGCGATTGCCCATGATAAGGAACCAGGGAGACGAAACAGCCAAAACGACAAGACTGAAAGATCCAGGGAATGAAGGTGTCATTTCGCGTTAACGGCGAATCGCGGGAGATCGAATCTGATCCGGCTACACCGCTATTGTTCGTTCTGCGCAATACATTAGGCCTCAAAGGCGCCAAACTGGGATGCGGCGCCGAACAATGCGGCGCCTGTGCGGTAATCGCCGATGGCGAGCCGGTCCTGACCTGCGTGCGCGCGGTTTCAGAGTTTTCCGGTAGCGACATTGTCACCATCGAAGGGCTGGCCACGAATGGCAACATGAATGCCATCCAGAAAGCATTTATCGCCGAGAACGCGGCCCAATGCGGCTATTGCACACCCGGAATTGTCGTGGCGACGTCGGCATTGCTACGCCGGAATAAAACACCGAACACCAAAGAAATCTGCGACGCGCTGGAAGGGCATCTGTGCCGTTGCGGTTCGCACAGCCGCGTACTGAAGGCCATTGGTTCGCTTGTCCGAGAGGGCGTTACAGATGGCGCCTAACGCAAGCCTGGAAAAAGCGCCCCGGGTCGACGACTGGTTGCGCATCGATACGGATGGCAGACTCCATATTCGCACCGGCAAGGTCGATATCGGACAGCGTGTTTCCACCGCCCTCGCCATCATCGCCGCCGACGAGCTTGATGTTCCGCTGGAGAAGGTGGAAATAGTCCGGGCAGATACCGATAGCGCACCGAATGAAGGCATTACCTCTGGCAGCAACTCGATGGAAGAATCGGGCAATGCCGTTCGCCTTGCATCCGCCACAGCGCGAGATCATCTGCTGCAGCTGGCCGCAAATGCACTGGCGGTCGATGCGGATACGTTGGACATACAGGACGGTTTGATCCAGTCGCGCGCGACCAACCGTTCCGTCACCTATGCCGAGTTACAGGGCGACAAACCTTTCGGTATTGCCGTCGACCTGGATGCCACAGCGAAATCACCGGATCAGTACAACGTACTTGGCAGACCGGTTACAGCCCGCGGCATGGCCGATATAGTTTCGGGCAAATGGCAGTTCCTGCAGGACATGGAACTGCCCGGCATGCTGCACGCGCGTGTTGTTCGGCCGCCGCATTATCACGCAACACTGCGAACGCTCGATGACACCCAGGTCAGACGCATTGAAGCCGATGGAATTCGGGTTATCCGCGACGGCAGTTTTCTGGCTGTTGCCGATACCGACGAATACGCGGTTATCCGCGGCATACAGCGATTACAGACAGCCGCAGACTGGGACCATGGGCCGGGTCTGGAACCACAGGATATTTTCGAACGCCTGGCCGCCAACGAACGCATCAGTCTTCCCGTCGTTGACGGCACACCGCAGGAAGCTCCGGTACCCCCAAAACCGGCCGCTCCGGCCAATGCAGTGACGACCCTCTCCGCGCGCTACGACCGCCCCTATCACATGCATGCCTCCATCGGCCCTTCCGCGGGTGCCGCGCTGTGGCAGGACGGTACACTGACCGTATGGTCACATAGTCAGGGTATTTATGTATTGCGGGCTGCGATGGCGGGCGCGTTGAACCTGCCGGAAGAGGCAATCCATATCCATCACGTCCCCGGGGCCGGCTGCTATGGCCATAACGGCGCCGACGACGCGGCATTCGAAGCCGCGCTGATTGCCCGCGCAATGCCCGATACGCCTGTCCTGCTGAAATGGACGCGCGACGACGAACATGCCTGGGAACCATATGGCTCCGCCATGTCAATGGCGCTGAGCGCCAGCCTGGACGAAAATGGCGCTGTCGTGGCCTGGGAACACGAAACCTACAGCGACACCCATTCAATGCGGCCCCGGCCGGGCGCGGGCGGTGCGGGCCCCGCGAGACTGTTGGCGACCCGCTACCTTGCCAATGCCATTCAGCCCTATAACCCGCAGCCGAACATGCAAAAGCATGGTGGCATACACCGCAATATGGATCCGCTATACAAGTTCCCGAACAAGCGGCTGGTCAAAAACCTCGTACGAAATATGCCACTGCGCACCTCGGCCATGCGCACGCTCGGCGCCTTCGCCAATACCTTTGCCATCGAATCGTTCATGGACGAGTTGGCAGAATCTGCCGGGACCGACCCGCTGGAATTTCGTCTGCAGCACTTGTCGGATAGCCGTGCCCGCGACGTGCTGACCGCCATGGCAGACAGACTGGGAGCCACCCCTTTGCCCGAGAGCCACGGTCGCGGCATCGCCTTTTCGCAATACAAAAACATCAAGACCTATGCTGCGATAGGTATCGACCTGGAAGTCACGGATGCGGCGGAAATACGCATGCACCGGGTTGTTGTTGCCGCTGATGCCGGGCAGATAATCGACCCCGACGGGCTAAAAGCGCAACTCGAAGGCGGCGTCCTGCAATCGGCAAGCTGGGCGCTGTATGAAGCTGTGCAGTTCGACCGGGACGGCATCACCAGCCGCGACTGGGACAGCTATCCTATTCTTAAATTTGGAAACATTCCGACCATCGAAACCGTGTTGATTGATCGTCCGGGCTTGCCGTTCCTCGGCGCCGGCGAAGCGACCTCGGGGCCGATTGCCGGGGCTATCGCGAATGCGATAAAGAATGCGACTGGGCTCCGGTTGCGGCGAATGCCGTTTACACCGGATGCGCTTCGCGCCGCAGCACTGGGGCAACCATGAACCACGTGGCATTTCCCCTTGCCGTAAAAACCGTTAAGGTTTGCAAACGCGCCTGGAGGGAGATTCGATTTCACGGCGCACTTTAATGTCAGTAACCGGCAGCGACTGCGACGTTCGCGGTGCCGTATGCCGTCAATCAAAAGGAGACAAAAATGGGTAAGGTCACAGGCGCCATGTTGATGGCGAGGTCGCTCAAGGAACAGGGTGTAGAACACATGTTCGGCATTGTCGGGTTTCCCGTACAGCCGATTGCCGCCGCGGCACAGGAAGTCGGAATCAATTATGTCGGCATGCGCAACGAACAGTCGGCATCCTATGCCGCACAGGCCGTCGGTTACCTGACAGGACGCCCCGGCGCCTGCCTGACCGTTTCCGGCCCCGGCGTCATCCATGCCTTTGCCGGGCTGGCGAATGCCAAGGAAAATTTCTGGCCGATGATTCTGATCGGCGGCGCATCGCCGGTGTATCAGAACGGCATGGGCGCGTTCCAGGAAGAACGTCAGACCGAACTGGCAGCCCCGTACTGCAAGTTCGCGCATAATGTCGAGCACGTGGAACGTATTCCGTTCTATGTCGAAATGGCTGTCCGGCACTCCATTTATGGCCGTCCGGGCGCGTGTTATCTCGACATGCCCGATGACATCATTCTTGGTGAAGTCGACGAATCCGAAGTAAGCGCAGCCGCGCGCGTTCCGGAACCGCCCCGGGTCCAGACGATGCCGGAATACGTTGATGAAGCGCTGGACCTTCTGGAAAAAGCAGAGAAGCCACTGGTCATCGTCGGCAAGGGCATGGCCTATTCGGGTGCGGAAGAAGAGGTTCGCAGCTTTATCGAACGTACACAACTGCCGTTCCTGGCCTCGCCGATGGGCAAGGGTGTCATGGACGACAACCACCCGCTGTCGGTTGGTGCCGCACGAAGCCTGGCGCTGAAAGAAGCCGATGTCGTCTTCCTGATGGGTGCACGACTGAACTGGATCATGCATTTCGGTATGGCGCCGCGTTTCAACAAGGACGTCAAGATTATCCAGCTCGATATCGCCCCGGAATCGATGCACCAGAACCGCCCGGCGACCGTCGCCATGGTCGGGGATGGCAAGGCCGTCGTTGGTCAGGTCAACGCCGCCCTGGATGGCCGTCAGTGGTTCTATCCGAAGGACACCCCCTGGCGTGCCGCGATCGCGGAGAAGGCTGCCTCAAACGCCGCAGCCATCAAGCCGCAGATGGACGACGATTCCTCGCCGTTCAACTACTACCGGGCACTCAAGGATATCCGCGAATGGGCTGGCGAAGACGCCATGATCATTGGTGAAGGCGCCAATACCATGGATATCGGCCGGACACAGTTGCCGAACGCGAAGGCACGACGTCGTCTGGACGCCGGCAGCTACGGCACGATGGGTATCGGCATGGGCTTCGTGATTGCCGCTGCGGTTGTTAACCCGGACATCCCGACGATTTCGGTGTCTGGTGACTCGGCCATCGGTTTCTCCGGCATGGAAATGGAAACATGCTGCCGCCTTGGCCTGCCGGTCAAAATTGTCGTGTTGAACAATGGTGGTATCGGCAAGGGAGTCGACGTCTATCCGACCGATGGTTCGGCGGCACCGAACGTGCTGTCTGTCGATGCACGTTACGACAAGATGATGGAAGCATTCGGTGGCAAGGGCTTCTTCGTCACCGATCCGAAAGACCTGCGCAAGACGCTGGATGAAGCCATGGCCTTTGACGGCCCGGCCCTCGTCAACGTCAAGCTGCTCCCGGACGCAACCCGGAAGCCGCAGGAATTCCATTGGAACATGACCAAAGCGCAAGCCTAGCCGCTACGGGCAAGCTGGTCATACCAGATGCAATTTGGGCCGGTGCATATCGCACCGGCCCTTTTTGTTTGTTCCGTATAGAACCAGGTTCTGATTTGACCTAGACCACTTCATCCTTACGGTTGGTGGTTTCGCCGTAGCGCGCCAGCGCGGGACGTTTCAGGTCGCCATAGGCGGCATCCACCTTCTCATTCACGATGGCAGCTTGCTGCTCGAACAGGCTGTTGCCGGCCATGTCGCTTTCGACAATCAGCGGACCGAAATTTTCCACCTCGAACACCCAGATCGCCTGCGCGATACCAAGCTCCTTGAGCCAGTGGACATCCACCACCCGCTTGATGGCTCGGCCCAGCAAGGCGCCGGTGCCGTAGCCAACCGTGGTCAGGTAGACGGCACCGTTCGGCACCAACTGGTCCTTATAGTCAGCCGGCGACATACCGCCCTTGCCGACAATCAGCTTGCAGCCGGATTTCGCAAACCAGGCATCCAGCCATTTTGAAAACCGGAAGCTCGCCGTCGCCGTCACCGCGCCGACGTTGAAGGTTCCATCTTCATTGACCGAAGCCGCAGGCGAGCAGTGAAAATTCACGTTCGAGATTTCAGACAGCGGCACCGGCGGCTCAACATTGTCACCCAGGTAGCGCTGATACATGCCTTCCCGACCCGTATAGATCACGCCGTCCAGATAGACGATATCGCCCAGTTTCAGGTCCCGCAGATCTTCGTCCGTGACCGGAACCGTGAGGCGGCGATGCCTCAGCCCGCTGCCAGCGCCTTTTTCGTCGCTTCCCATTCGACACTCTCCCGTCGCATGTAAGGGGTGAACCAGTTCGGGTCGGTGCGGTACTCAACCCGTCCGTCCGCATGCAGCCGTGCGACCGCGCGGCGCGACGACAGACAAAAGCTGTGCACGCTCATCGGCATGCCACCGGTATGGGTATAGCCCAGCTCGACATGGCAATCGACGACCATCGAACTGCCGACATAACCCATCGGCCCCATGCCGATGGCATTGCCCATTTCCTTCAATTCGTCTTCAAGCGCCGCTGCCGCCGGGTCCGGATTGCGGTCACCGACCGTCCGCAGGCAGGCCGCATACTTGCCCAGCGTCATGGCGACATCCTTGCTACCGCCTAAACCGACTCCCACGATGGCCGGCTGACAGGCAAGACCGCGCCGCCCGAATTCATACATCACATCCAGAAAGAAGCGCTTGATGCCATCGATTCCGTCACCAGGAAACAACATCCGGTAATCGGAACCGAACAGCCCGCCCTTGTGCACGGTGGTGATATCAACCCAGTCGCCACCCGGCTCAAACGAATAATCGATTTCCGGCGCATTGATGCCGACATTGTTGTTGTTGTCCTGGCGGGTCAATGGATGCACCCGATTGGGACGCAGCGGCACTTCCTGCGTCGCCCGGGCCAGTGCCCGGCGCAGGGATGTTTCCAGCGACACGAAACCGCCTTCAATAACCGCCTCGTTCCCCGCCTTGACGAAAAAACGCGGCACCCCCGTATCCGCACACATGGCGCGACGGTCCTGCTCGGCCGCTTCGTAATTGTCGAGCATCGCTTCGAGCACAAAACGGCTCAATTCCGCCTTCTCGACCTTCACCAGTTCCCGCAGGCCGTTACGGTAATCTTCCGGTATTTCAATCGCGGCGCGGCTGGTAATTTCAAATGCCGCTTCCTCAATCGCTTCAATTTTGATCATGGCTTACTCCCTCGCCCCTAGCTTGCCCGCTTTACCCGCCGGGTCAAGCCGCACCTGCACCAAGCACCGTCTTCACAGACACAAATTTTGCAGTATCTCATTCACAGGTATAGACTTTTCCCTGAAGATTTCAGACGACGGAGAAAATCATGGCCCTTTCCATAACGCCACTAGGCGACTCATTGGGTGCTGCAGCTACCGGCATCGATCTGTCGCAGCCTGTCAGCCCCGCCGAACTGGACACCCTGAGACGGGCCCTGCAGGACCATCTTGTGCTGGTGATACGCGGCCAGTCATTGAATTCGGAAGAATACCTCACGGCAATTCGGCTGTTCGGCGATCCCATGCAACAGCACCTGACCGACTGGCTGATGCCGGAACATCCCGAAATCGCCATTCTCGACAGCCGACAGATCCCTGCCAGCCCGGATGGAAAAGTCCGGCAGCCTGGCTCGCGCGACTGGCATACCGATTCCACCAACTTTGCCCGCCCGCCAAAGATTACCGCGCTGTACGCGATTTCCCTGCCGTCATCGGGTGGCGACACCGGTTTTGCGAATATGCACATGGCCTATGACGAACTGCCGGAAGCGAAGCAGGCCAAGCTGTCCGCGATGCAGACACTCAACAAGGCCGAAGACCGTGTCTACATCGCCGCTGAGCACAAGAACAAAGGCCAGATTCATCCCCTAATTCGCACCCACCCGGAAACGGGCAGGAAGGCGATTTATATTCATCCTGGAAAAGCGGAACGGTTCGTCGGTATGGAGCCGGAAGAAAGCCTGACCTTCATGAATGAACTGATGGAAACCGTCATCCAGCCGGAAATTTGCTACCGCCATAAATGGCAGGTCGGCGACCTGCTGTTAAGCGACAACCGTTCCGTGGTGCATTACGCCTATGATGACTACGACCATGCCGAAGGCCGGGTGATGCACCGGGTCATTCTGGAAGGTGACATCCCGGCCTAGCCATCGCCTACAATCAGGCTGTCGCCAGGTTTGATACGGGTAAAGTCGACGGGCTTCGTTGCCATGACGACAGCCCCATCGGCCAAGTTTGCCACCGTATAATAGGACGTATCGAGGTCACCCGGTTCGGGGAAATCCTCTCGAAAATGCGCGCCCCGGGAATTTTCGCGTGCGATTGCCGCATGGCAGATTGCACGGCTGACCAGGATCAGGTTCTCCAGGTTCATCCAGTCATGCCAGCTCAGATTGAAGGCGCGGCTCTGTTCCCCCAGCCCGATTTCCGACAACGCGCCATCAAGCTCATCCAGCGCCACAATCGCACGTTCCAGGCTTTCGCGCGTGCGGACGATGCCCGCATCCTCCCACATCACGTCATACAGCCGGTCACGTACCGCATTGATATCGCCCCCTGACTTGCCAAAGGGCGACATCACATGCGCCGCCGCCGCTTCGAGCGCGGCACTGTCTGGCTCGGCAAACACCCCCTCATTCGCCACAAAAGGCGCCAGCGCGTCCCCAGCCAGTCCACCGAACACCGTTGAATTGGCAACGCCATTGCCGCCCAGCCGGTTGGCACCATGCACGCCACCCGTATCCTCACCCGCAGCAAACAGGCCCGGCAGGTCGGTTCGGCAATCGGTATGAAAGACAACGCCGCCCATCATGTAATGCGCCGTCGGCACGATCTCGACCAGCCCGCCAACAAGATCGAACCCGACATCATGGCAACGCTCGACCATGCCCTTGAACGACTTGCGCACCATCGCCGGGTCGAGATGCCGCATCGTGATGTACAACCCGCCATTCGGGCTGGTTGAACCATGCCGCATCTGTTCGAACATGCCCCGGCTGACAATATCGCGGGTCGCGCGTTCACCGCGCGGGTCGAACTTGTGCATGAACCGCTCTTCGACCCCGTCCAGCAGATGCCCGCCAGCGCCGCGCAGCCCTTCTTCGATGATCGTACCGGTTATCCGTGTGTCCTTGCCGGCAATCAAACCGGTCGGATGGAATTGCACCATTTCCATATCGCGCAGCGGCAACCCCGCGCGCATCGCCATCGCCATGCCATCGCAGCTCTTGTCGCCGGATGGTGTGTGGTAGCGGTACATGGTCGGTCCGCCGCCTGTCGCCAGCAACACTGCCTTGGCTTGCACAAAGGTCAATGCGCCGTTCCGCATATCCACCAGCAACACGCCTGACAGCCGCGTGCCATCGGCACTATGGATCAGCGAAAGTGCCCGATGTTCCTCAAGCCGGTTGATACCGCGTGCCCAGACCTGTTCGGCCAGCCGGCTGACGATCTCAATCCCTGTCAGGTCCCCCTTGTGTACAGTGCGGTCGAAGGTCTGACCCGCAAAGGCCTTCTGATGGATCGTGCCGTCCGGGTTACGGTCGAAAAAGCATCCCAGTTCATTCTCGAGTTCGTGAATGCGCACCACGGCATTGGTGATCAGCGACCAGGCCAGGTCCTGATTGTTCAACCACTTGCCACCTTCGATCGTATCCATGAAATGCCGTTCGACCGAATCCCCTTCGGCCAAGGCGACGTTGTAACCGCCCTGCACCATTCGCGTACAACCGGACTTTCCCAACAAGCCTTTGACCGCAATGGTGATATTCAACGCCGGGTCCAACTTGTGCGCATGCAGTGCCGCGAAAAGTCCTGCACCGCCTGATCCAAGAATCAGGATATCCGTTTGCTGTCTCGTGATTTCGACCATGTTTTTCAGACCAGGTTAAGCAGGTAAAGCAGGCCGATCGCCATCGCAAACCCCGCCGCTATGGCGGCAAAGGTTTTCTGTCGGTCACGCCATGGCAGGAATTCAACCGCCAGCAATCGCAAGCCACCGGCCATATGCAACGCCAGCAGGACGACAAGGCCGGTTTCCGCAGCCTTGACCAACGGATTGGCCGTCCATTCGATGAAGGCGTCAAACTGTCCATCGCCGCTAATCACAAGCGACAGGACAAACAGGTGTACCGGCAGAAACAGCGCCAGCCCAAGGCCCGACAGGCGATGCAGGACGAAAGCCCAATAGGTCGGATGACTGCGGTGCCCTGATAGAACGCTCATGTGATGGCTCCCACGGCGCGATAGCCGAGTGCCAGAACGGCAATGCAGAACGCAATTGCGATCATGCCCGGCCCCGCTCCACGCCAGGCCAACATTTCTCGCAGGATGACACGCAATCCGATGGCACCGTGAATTGCCGCGGCGATAACGAACAGTCCATAGATGCCGCCCCAAAAGATGCTGCCTTGCGTTCGGGACAGGATTTCGGCTGCCGACAACCCGTCCTGCACCGCATAAATCATGACGGCCAGATGCAACAACACCAATGGGGCAAGGACCATTGCCGAAAGCCGCTGTGCCGCAAACAGCCAGAGTTCCAGACGTCCGCTCACAACTGGCCCTTCAACAGAGCCATCAACGTCCGGCGCTTCAGCCCGGCAATTGATGCTGTCGGGCTAAGGCTTTTCGGGCAATGCGTCGCGCAACCCTGCTGGCTGTGGCAGGCATGGCAACCCGCATCGCCGGCAACCGGCCGCAAATGTGCATCAGGATCGGCGTCGCGTTCATCATTCACCAGCGTCCAGACACGGTTCAGTGCCGCAGGACCAAGGTAATCCGGCTTCCAGGCCACGACATCACAGGCGGAATAGCAGACACCGCAACCGATACATTCGATCGCCGCGCTCGCTTCCTTTCTCGCCTGGCTTTGCGGATCGACTGTCGCGAATTCGAGCGACGCGCCATCACGCGGCGTGAAACGCGCACCAGCATCGCGCCATTTGTCAAAAAAGACCGCCATATCGACGGCGAGATCTTTCACGATGGGAAAATTACGCAGCGGTTTGATTTCAACCCGGCCATCTTCCTCGACCAGATCAATATGCGTCCTGCAGGTCCAGCGGGGCTTTCCATTTACCGTCATCGCGCAGGAACCGCACATCCCGACCCGGCACGAAAACCGATAGGACAGGGTCGGATCCAGCTTGCGCTGCACGTAGGTCACGACATCAAGAATTGTCTGGCTGGGCTGGCGCGGAACACTGAATGTGTCGAACCAGCCATCTTCACCACCACGCCAGATATCGACACGTAGCGACTTGCTCGTTTGCATTTCTGTCAAGGTCCGCCTTCCCTCTCTCCCTCCGGCGCGCCATACTCGGGTCAACTGGTATTCATGACAAACCCGCGCGTCAACGGTATTGACGCGTTCCCGGCATGGCGAAACCATGGTAGCCGGCACACATACTGCGGGGAGGAACGATTTCATGCAAATGGGCAAACACGGGGTCTGGCATTCTTGCAATACGCTGACCAAGCCGCAGATTGCCGAACTGGCAAAAGGCATCGAGAAACTGGGATACGATGTCCTGTGGTATCCGGAGTCGACGTCATACGAATCGATGGCCCTCGGCAGCTTCCTTCTGGCACAAACCGAAAAACTCGCCGTCGGCAGCGGCATCGCCAATATCTACGCGCGCGACGCCCTGTCCGCGATGGCCGGGCACAACACGCTGAACACCCTGTATGATGACCGCTTCGTGCTGGGACTGGGCGTTTCGCACATGCCGCTGGTCGAAGGTGCGCGTGGTCATCAATACGGTAAACCAGTGACGACGATGCGGGCCTATATCGACGGCATGGAGGCTGCCAATCTCGCTATTTCCGCTCCGGCACGAAACATCGTCATCGGCGCGTTGGGGCCGAACATGCTGGCCCTGTCCCGCGACCGGACATCAGGTGCCCTGCCCTATAACGTCACACCGGAATACACCGCACAGGCGCGCGAAATCATGGGCCCCGATGCCTGGCTGTGCGTCGAACAGAAAATTTGTCTCACAAGCGACGCCGGCACGGCGCGCGAGGTCGCTGCGGAGGGATTGAGCCGGTATATGCCGCTCCCGAACTATTACAACAACTGGATCCGATCCGGGTTTTCGGAAAGCGAGCTTGCCGGCGGGGGGAACCACCGATTCCTGGATGCGATGGTCGCCTGGGGCAGTGCGGCGGTGATCGAAGAACGGATCAAGGCACATTTCGATGCCGGGGCAACCCATGTCTGCATCCAGCCTCTTAACCCGGACGGCAGCGCCAAGCCGGACTGGAATGCACTCGAAACCTTCGCACCGAAGTAAGTCAATGGCTGTCGCAGAACACGAACAGGTCGCCGGCACACAATCGGCAGCAACGGAAAAGCGTATCGCCATTATCGGTGCCGGCGCAGCCGGTATCTGCTGTGCCAAACACCTGATCGAGGCCGGTTTCACGAATGTGACCCTGTTCGAAATCGGCACCAAGATCGGCGGCATGTGGTGTTTCCGGAACGATAATAATCGTTCCTCCGCCTATCGAACCCTGCATATCAACACCTCACGGAATGTGACGCGGTTCAGCGATCTGGATTTCGCCCCGGATGTGCAGGACTTTCCCGACCATCGGGATATGCACGATTATCTGGAATCCTATGCGGATCACTTTGGGCTGCGACACCGCATCCGTTTCAATTCAACGGTCACGAATATCCGTCCAGAGTTCCAGCCAGGTCAGGAAGCGCCTAAATGGCGCGTGGAAACTTCGGACGGCGAGACAGCCGAATTCGATACTGTCGTCGTCGCCACGGGTCACCTGAGCGAACCGATGCACGTGCCGGACTTCAGTGAGAAGTTCGAAGGCGAGTACGTCCATTCGCATTACTACCGGGAGCCGGAATCCTTTGTCGGCAAGCGAATCTGTGTCGTTGGCGTCGGCAATAGCGGCTGTGACATTGTCAGCGATATTTGTGTCACGTCTCCCCGCACTGTGCTGGTCGCGCGGTCCGGTGTCCTCATCCTGCCGAAACTACTGTGCGGTATTCCGTTCACCGATATCACACGAAAAATCCAGCGACCCTGGATACCGGCCTTTCTGCGACGCAAACTGACCCAGTGGCTGACCTTTCTGGTGCATGGCCGCATGACCGACCTGGGTTTCAAGCCGCTGACCGAACGCGCCCATGTGACCAGCAACGCCACGGTCGTCAATCACATCGCCTACAGCCGTATCGAGGTAAAACAGGGTATTCAAAAAATAGAGGGCAAGACGATCCATTTCGTCGACGGTACCGCGGAGGAATTCGATACGCTGATCGCCGCGACCGGTTACCTGATCGACCTGCCCTTCCTGTCATCCGACGTAGTTCCAATCAATGACAACGCGGTTGACCTATACGAACGCATCGTCCCACCCGGCTGGCCCGGTCTGTATTTCATGGGGTTGTTCAATACCGATACTGCGCTGAACATGGTGTTCGAACATCAGGCACGCTGGATCCGGGAAATGGAACTGGGCACCGCTGTCCTGCCCAGTGAGGCCGAAATGAAAACGGCCATCGACGATCACAAAGCCTGGGTAAAAAATCGCTACAGGGATTCGCCCCGGCACACGATCGAAGAAGAACACGTGCCTTACCTCGGCTCACTGAAGGCCACGCTGCGCGAGGCAAAGCGGCGCGTTAGGTAACCCGTGGCCTTGGGGCGCTTTACGGCCAACGAAGCCTGCCGCTAGTATCAATCGGTATCGTCCCGAAGAAAAAACAAGAAGACACGCAGAAAGCCATATCATGTCCCAGCCCTTGCTGTTCTCGCCACTCCAGATTCGCGGCGTCACTCTGAAGAACCGCGTCGTTATCGCGCCAATGCACCAGTATTCGGCAGTCAACGGCTACCCGACCGACTGGCACCTGATGAATGTCGGGCGCTTTGCCGCCGGCGGCGCCGGTCTCGTCTTCGTAGAATCAACCAAGGTGGAACGCCGTGGCTGTGGCACGGTCGGCGATACAGGTCTATGGCATGACGACTTCATCCCGCATTACCGGCGCCTTTCCGATTTCATCAAGCAATCCGGCGCCGCATCCGCGATACAGCTTGGCCATAGCGGCCGAAAGGCGCGCCGCTTCCGTCCGTGGGAAGGTGGCAAACCGCTAACGCCACAACCGGAAATCAAGGACTGGGAAGATTGGGAACTGGTTGCGCCAAGTGCAGAAGCCAGCCATGACAAGGACCCGGTCCCGCGCGCACTGAGCCGTGACGAAGTCCATGAAGTCATCGAGCACTGGGGACAGGCCGCCGCCCGCGCGAACGCCGCCGGTTTCGATATCCTCGAGATTCATGGCGCGCATGGTTACCTGATCCACCAATTCCTGTCGCCCTTCGCCAACCGGCGGAACGATGAATATGGCGGATCGGAAGAAAATCGCATGCGCTTCGCAACCGAAATCGTCGAAGCGATCCGGGGCGTCTGGCCCGAAGAAAAACCTCTGTTCATGCGGCTTTCCGTCGAAGACGATGCGGGTTGGGGACCAGACCAAAGTGCGGCATTGGGCCGGGTCGTCAAACCACTCGGCGTCGATGTGATCGACTGTTCTTCAGGCGGCATGCGCGGTGCCCCTGTCGTCGATACAGGGCCAATCACCTATGGGTATCAGGTCCCGTATTCTGACAAGGTCAAACAGGGCGCCGATATCATGACCATGGCCGTCGGGCTGATCGTCCATCCCGAACATGCAGAAAAGATATTACAGGAAGGTAAGGCAGACCTGATCGCGATCGCTCGCGAGGCGCTGTACAATCCTAATTGGCCTATGGATGCCGCTTACAAGCTTGGCGTTGAAAACCCGTTCGACACCGTACCCAGTCCCTACCGGTACTGGCTGGCCAAACGGGACACATCAGTCGAGGGGTTTATACCATCGACATTTCATGAGGGGCACGGCATCGATAAGTAACCTGCCCAGCCCGACAAAAACCGTTCAGGCGCGCCGCAGGTAATGTTCCGGGCTGATCTGCAAAATCTCGTCGTCATCGAGCCAATCATCGGTTGTTTCATCATCCGCTGACATCCGATGGTATTCCGTAATCGCCAGGATCATATCAACGTTGATCCCATCTTCCGCCAAAGGGAGATAGAGGCGCTCAATTTCCAGGTAATCCTTTTCCCAACGGATACGCGGCTTGCCCCGGCGCCAACTCGGTTCTCTGTCTTCGATGACCGACTGAAGAGCCATATTGACCTGCTGCAAAGCCGAGCCGGTCAAACGCTGGGCGAACCAGAGTCCGGTCAATCGTTCACCTGCATACTCCTCGATCCGGCTTCCCACGAGCCTTAGCAGGAAGCGCAGCGGCTCCCTGTGCACTTCGATCAACCAGAGATTCGGTAAAAGTTCGGGGACATCCAATGGGTCAAAATGCTGACGTCCCGGTATTCGATCCGGCGGCGAAACCGAACACCAGTAATCAAAAAGAGTTCTCATCTTATCGTGCGCGTTTTCGGGGAGTGAAAACATAAGAGTTCAAATAATCTGCCAAAGTTCTTTTTGATTATGACTATGATAAATATCCATTTGTTAACAACAAGATAATTTTATTCTACGGAACACTTCACAATAGACGAATATAACCGCTTTAACGCGAATCACTTGCAGCGCAAGCGCAATCCTGAAACAATCAACTCCTTGTCATAAAAAGAACAATTAGAATATTGGAGGGAGGGTGCGATTTTCGGCAAGGGACGGAATTGATCGCACTTGATAACGTATGGATGTATCGGCCTGGATTGCGGATAACGCAAACTTGATCCCGGAAAAACGGGCGATTCGGTTCGGAGAACGCGACATTACTTATGCGGGTATGGAGGCGCAGATTGCGCGCCTCGCCGGAGGTTTGGAGCAAGAACTTGGTGTCAAAAAAGGGGATCGCGTTGCTTATTTGGGCAATAACTCCCCTGAAATTCTTCAGGTCCTGTTTGCCTGTGCCCGAATCGGTGCGATTCTCGCGCCATTGAATTCGCGGATGACTGTAGAACAGCTGAATGTATTTCTGGACCATTTCCGTCCGCGCTGTTTTTTTGCGGAAACCGCCTACGCTGAAACCGCGACAGCCTGTTTACGCGACAGGACCGGTATCCCGCTTGTCGTTTTCGAGATATCAGACGCCCCCCGGCAAAGTCTTCAGTCGCTCAGTGCGCTCTTCAACGGTTCGCCCCACCAGTCGGTCAACACAACGTTGCCCAAGGATCATCCCCTGCTTCTGGTCTACACTTCGGGCACAACCGGGATGCCTAAAGGTGCCATGCAAACTCAGGAGACGCTGTTTTACAGTGCAATGAATGCGATCAACGTGTTCGAAATGACCCGGCGTGATGAGATCCTGACCATAACAGCCATGTCCCATGTCGGCGGCCTGACAGTCCATACCCTGCCGGCCATGTATGTTGGCGCAACCGTAACGATTCATCCGATGTTCGATCCTCTCATGGTACTGAGGGATATCGAACGATACAGGGTCACATTGTTGTCTGCCCGCCCGTTCGTTTCGAAGCCACTGACCGCCCACCCGGATTTCAGAAGCACCAATCTTGCGAGTCTGCGGTCGGTCGCGAGTGGTTCGACAAAGGTGCCCATGTCGGTCATGGAGCCCTGGTTCAACCGTGGTATTCCCGTGCAGCAGAATTACGGGCTGACGGAAGCTGTTCCGCCGGCAATCGTTATGCGTCGCGCGGACGCATCCCGCAAAAGAAGCTAGATTGGCAAGCCGGTTCCCCATTGCCAGGGACGGGTTGTCGATGAAGACCTAAGGGATGTTGAGCCTGGCGAAAGAGGACAGATCATCCTCAAGGGACAGTCCCTGTTTACGGGATATTGGGAGAATAAAGACGCCACACGGGAAGCATTCCAGGATGGCTGGTTTCTGACCGGGGATGTTGGCCATGTCGACGACGAAGGCTTCTTTTATGTCGATGATCGGATCAAGGATATCATCATTGTCGGTTCCTCCAACGTGTATCCGGATGATGTCGAACGGATACTCTCTGAATGCAGCAAGATCGAAGAGGCCGCCGTTGTCGGGCGGCCCGATCCGGATACCGGCGAAGCCGTCGTCGCCTGTATAAAGCTGAAGAAAGACGAGAGCATGACCGAGGACGAGGCCATGGCACTATTCGAAAACCGTCTGGCGGATTACCAGAAACCACGCGACATCGTCTTCATGGACTCCATCCCGTATACGCTCGGTGGAAAGATTCAGAAAACGACTCTTCGTCAACTTGTCTCGGGTTAACGTTGTTCAGGTCAGGCCCGGCGCAGAGAGGGCTTCACGGATTTCTGCATCCGGAATATCGTCGAACGATGCATAATTTAACGCATAGAGCCTAGCGTACAGGCCTTGCTGTTCGATCAACTTGTCATGCGGTCCAGATTCGACAATCTGTCCTTCCTGCAGGACAACGATCCGGTCGGCGCCCCGAATGGTCGCCAGCCGGTGGGCAATAACAATGCCTGTACGACCTTCCAGCAGACGTTTGAGGGCAATCTGAATTTGCCGTTCAGTGTAACTGTCAATATTCGCCGTCGCTTCATCCAGCACAAGGATGCGCGCATCCGCAACCAGAGCCCGCGCAAAACTGAGCAATTGCCGTTGTCCAAGTGAAAGATTACGCCCTTGCTGGTCGAGTTGCGTATCGTACCCGTCGGGTAACTGCATGATGAATTCATGCGCGCCGACAACCTTCGCCGCCTGCTCGACATCAGCACGCGTCGCCGTCGTGATCCGATAACAGATATTGTCGTGAATGGTGCCGGTAAACAGGAACGGATCCTGCAGGACCATCGCGATATGTCGACCAAGCGCCGCTTTGGTGTAATCGCGGACATCGCGGCCATCAATATTTACCGATCCCTCCCAGACTTCATAAAACCGATGGATCAGCGCCGTGATACTGGTCTTGCCGGAACCGGTCGGCCCAACCAGTGCGATCGTCTCCCCACGCTTTACGGAAAAGCTGATATCCTTCAACACCGGCTGCTTGCGGACATAGCCGAATGTGACATTCCGGAACTCAATATCCCCTTCGATGTCGTCCGGGTCGAGGGCGTCCGGTTTATCGCTAATGGCCAGCGGCACTTCCAGCACTTCAAAAATCCGCTGACCGGACGCCATCGCGCGCTGCATGACACTATACTGGATCGTCAGTGAGCGGATCGGGTCAAAGAACCGTTGAACATAGAACAGGAACGCGACCATGACGCCGATATCCATCGACTTCTCGAGCACCAGTGTCCCGCCGACCACCACGACGATCCCCATCGCGGCCCCTGTCAGCGTATCGACTATGGGCACCATGACCTGGGCAAACTTCGCCGAACGCAGATGCGCGAGCAGGTTCTCGCTCGCCTTGTCATCGTAAAGATCGAAGTTGACCGATTCACGGCCCAGCCCCTGCACCGTCCGTACGGCATGAATGCCCTCGGCCAGCGCCCCATTGGAAATCGAATTGGTTTCCCGCGCACGCCGGAACGCACGCCGCGCCGGGGGCAACCAGATCAGCCTGACGACCAGCAATGCCGGCACGACGGACAGGGTTACCAGCCCCAACTGGAAATCGAGCGATAACATGATGATGATGATGCCGACCAACAGCACCAGATCGCCAAATGCCGTAATCGAATTCTCCAGAAACTCCTGCAGTGAGTTCACATCACCCTGAAGCCGCGACATCATGCGGCCAATCTCGGTCCGGTCCATAAAGCTGAGCGACACGTCCTGAAGATGCGCAAACATGGCGCGACGCAGGTCAAAAATCACCCGTTCACCGGTCAATCCGACGATCTGGTCCTGCACCCAGTTCGACACGTAACTCAACAGGATCACCACACCGAAGACCACCACGGTCAGTACCAGGAGTGTTTCGCTTGCCCGTTCAGAAACAATGGCTTCGTCAATCGCGTAGCGAATAACCAACGGAATGGACAGCTGTGCCGCCGTGAACACCAACACCGCAGCAAGGGCGATATAAATCCGTTTTCTGTATGGCCGGACATAGTGAAAGAAGCGGCGGATTACCCGGCCATCGAAAGCCGCACCGAACATTTCCTCGTCCTGGCTGATCTGCGAACCAACCACAGCACGTGGCGGGCGACCGACTGGCGTTTTGGACGAAACGTTCATTCCGCTGCCCCCTCGGAAATTGCATCCGCGTCGCCCTGGCTCTGCAAGGCGAAGAGGGCGGCATACTGGCCACCCTGCGCGATCAGCGAATCATGCGTTCCGCGCTCCACAATACGACCAGATTCCAGAAAAATTATTTCATCGGCATGACGCAATCCGCCCAACCGATGGGATATGATAATTGTTGCGCATTTTTGCGTATGTGACTGAAGCGCCTGTCGGATGCGCTGCTCGGTTCCCGCATCGATTGCCGCGGTGGAATCGTCAAACACCAGAATGGACGCTTCCAGAATGGCAGCCCGGGCAATGGCCAGTCGCTGTTTTTGTCCACCTGACAGGGAAACGCCCCTTTCACCCACCAGCGTTTCGTACCCGTCCGGAAGTTGGTTCACAAAGCCATCGATCTGCGCCAGGGATGCAGCCTCCAGAATTGCGTCTTCATCAACCCAGGGATTGCCATATGCAATGTTGTTTTCCAGTGACGACGTAAACAGAAACGGGTCCTGCTGGACAACCCGAACGGCATTTCGCAGGGAAGCCAGCGTCACATCGCGGATTTCCTGTCCATCCAGCAAAATCCGCCCCCCGGTCGCGTCATAATAACGTGGCAGCAGATGAGCGATGGTAGATTTCCCGCTGCCTGGTGGCCCAACGATTCCAAGAGTCTTGCCCCGTTCCACCCGAAACGACACACCACGCAGCACAGGTGGCGCCCCCTCTCCCTGATAGGCAAAGGAGACATCGTCAAATTCCAGTACGCCGGCCGAAAGATCGAGCGGTTCGGCAGTATCCCGATCACGGATTGTCGGTTCAAGATCGAGGACCGCAAACAGCCGGGCCCCGCAGGTCGATGCCCGCGCGATCGAATTCACCACCAACCCAAGCTGACGCACGGGTAGCTGCAAAATCGTTATGAATGTGAGGAAAACAGTCAGCATGCCGACGGTCATGGTCCCTTCCAGAACCCGCACCCCCCCCACCCAAAGCACCAGTCCCATCGATACGAAATAGGCAAAGGTCATGACCGCGACAGACGATACCCGTGTCTTGATCCGCTCATCGGCGATAGCCATCGCCTCCTCGGACGCGACGTCATATTTGTCGAGTTCATAGGACTCAGCACCGAATGCCCGTACAACGCGGATCCCGGTAAGGTTCTCGTCCATGATCTGGCCAAGATTGGCCATCCTGTCCTGTAGCGTCAGCCACAACCCCCGCAACTTGAGGCGCGTCCGCGCCGAATGCCAGGCGACAAACGGCACAAAACTAAGGCTTAGCAAGCCAAGCCAAAGGTCAGTCGACAACAACAGATAGGCACCGACGCCAATCAGCACGGTGAGCAGGAAAACCCGCAACACCGCCGTGTTCATGAACATCCGCACGCCTTCAAGGTCCAGCATGCCCCGCGTGATCAATTCGCCGGTATGCACCCGGTCATGAAATGAAAAGCTGAGCTGCTGCAGCTTGCCGTAGAAATCGCGCCGCAAGTCATAGGCAATCAGATGGCCCAGAGCCTCGCCATTATAGTTGTGCACCAGCGTGAATGCGCCACGAAGAACGGACACCCCCAGAAGAATAAATGCGACACGCCACAAGGACTCGCGTGCTTCTTCATGCGAGACCACGCCACCATCCAGCAGGCCCAGCGCACCATCCACGGCCTGACCAAGGTATTGCGGTATCATGAGTTGGAAAACGGACGCGGCGAGCGTCGCCCCGATGGCAACCGCCAATCGCCATTTGTATTTCATCGCAAGGCGGATGATTCGCAGCAGCGTTGCCGTATCATTGCTGAAACCGCGCTCCTCCTCGACAGAAAAACCGCCATAGGCCCGCACGGCGCCACGCGGTTTCAGGTCGCTCTGCCTGTGTTTTTGCGACGTCTCGCCTTCGGTCATTTGCACAGCATACCACTACAGGGCATCCAGCCGTTAAACGCGGCCATCGCCTTCAGGGTCCAGGTTATTTCGGGACAGAATAGGAACAGAATATACGCGATGCGCGTGTCGGCGACAAATACACCGTGCTGGTGACGCAATTGACTATCGGTGCAGCCCCTGAGAAATCGCCATGTAATCCGGTTCGTTTTCCGGTGTCAGAACGCTGTGCCGCATCAGGAAATCAAGAATAACGAGATTACAGTTGAACTTGAAATCGAACGAGTTCCGAACTTGCGAAACAACATCTTCAATGGGCCATAATTCGAAACGGTCAATTTCCCCATCCTGATTTACAGGCGTGAAATCCTGCGGCAACTCCAGATCGTAACAGAAAATCTGGTCAGGCTTCAGCGTCGCCTTCGATTGATGGCAATAGGACAATGCCCCAACGGGCATGACCCCGGATGCGATGCTCGCCGGAATTCCGGCCTCTTCGCCGCATTCCTTGATCATATTGTCGCGTGGTGTAATCCCGATGGGTTGTCCCCCCGCGACCATATTGTCCAGCATCCCGGGAAAGGTTGGCTTGTCCGACGCGCGGGTCGCCACCCACAGAAATAATGCATCGCCGCGACGCACATACCCGTTCATATGCACACCCCAGGAGCGGATACCGAACCGGGGACACGCGGCACGTTCCATCTGCAGGATGGGCGGTTCACCCCAGTTCGACATGACCGGATAGTTTTCCGCACGCCAACCCGTAATTTCACCCTGCGCCGCAAGCGCCCGCAGAACACCGTCCATCGCCGAACTGCGCGATTCAAAATCGGCCAGATCAGATGACAGGATCACCTGATCCGCGTCGACAACAAAGACACCCGGCCAGTCTTTCAGGCGCCCCGCAAAGCGGCGCTCGACCCAGCCAAGCCGGCAATCGCTAACCATGAGTGGCCGGAATTGCGACAAATCCGCATTGTTGCAGGCCTGAATATGGTCAAGGAAACTCATTTCATCTTTAGCTTCAGGCGACTTCCGTCTGCCGCACTTCGGATACGAGCACCTGATCAACCGTGAAGATACCGCGTATACATTCGCCAATATATACGGCCAGGTCCTGCTCCATGTCGTTCATCTGGATTTCGATGGAAAGTCCCTCCCCATCGGACATGCGGTCAACCTGCACCCCGCCGGGAACCAGTCCCCGTTTGGCAAACAGTTCGAGCACTCGCGGCAGAACCCCCGGGTCAGCACACGCCAACACGGAAAAACATGCGGTCTGTTCCGCTTTACTTAATCGGGATGATTTCATGATCTGCAACCTCAACATTCGATACGACAAGACGAATAGCACCTGACCGGCCCAAGAACAGGACCGGGGTGGTAATTCGAATGCCAGACTCGATATGAGATTGCGTGTACATGACGGGAGTTATATCAACGACCGGTGACCGGGCGCAAGCTTGGCGTTCACGGATAAAGGGAACATGGTTAATGCGGTTTACCGTTTTGATTGCCGCACTGCTGGTATTCGCCGCCTGTGCGCGGGAACCTGCAGACAACTGGAATCGCCCCGGTGACAGTGGCGCTGGATATTCCAGGGACGCCGCAGCCTGTCGCAGCGATGCAAACCGCCGTGCCGAGCGAGAATACAGGCTGGACACCCAGCATCTGGATCGGCGCGACAGCGGCGGATTCGGGCGCCAGTCCATTGAAACCGACATCGCCCGTCGCGACGCCGAACGTTTTCGGAAGTAATTGTATGAAGAATGCCTGCGAAATCAGGGATACCAGCGACAACAGTCCGGGCCAAAACCGTCATATCCGCTGGAGGCTCGATAACGTGCGGTTAGCCCGTCATGCCACGTCGTGGTATATCACCGCTAAAGAAAGTGGAGCAGCCTGACAGTGGCGAAGCGGTCCAAGGAAAAACTGCGGCTCGATGCCCCGACACGGGTGCTGGCCGGACGGATTTGGCGTGAATACGTCCGGCAGCATATGACCCGGATCGTCCTGGCCGTCATTTGCATGGTCGTTGTTGCAGCGGCGGCGGGTGGCCAGGCAAGGCTGATCGAACCGGCACTCGACCGTGTCCTTGTCACCGGCGACAGGCAACTTGTGTGGATGATTCCACTCGCATTTTTTGCGATTTCGGTGATCAAGGGCTGCGCCAGTTATGGGCAGACTGTATTGATGCAGATGGTTGGCTTGCGTGTGGTCACCACCCTGCAAAGCGATATGTTTGGCAAAATTCTCCATGCTGATCTGGCCTTTCTGCATGGCGACGCAACCGGCAAACTGATTTCCCGCTTCACCAATGATGTGAATTACCTGCGCGACGCCATTGTCAAAGCGGTGACGGGGATGGTGCGCGACCTGTTGACGGTAATCGTGCTGATCGGCGTCATGTTTTACACAGACCCGACGATGGCGGTGCTGGCCTTCTTCGTATTTCCGGTCAGCCTGTGGCCGATACTATATATCGGGCGCAGATTGCGCCGGGTTTCCGCCGAAACCCAGGTTGAGTTCGGATCGCTGACAGCGCTGCTGGACGACGTTTTCAAGGGGGTACGGCAGGTCAAGGCCTATGGCATGGAAGCGCATGAACAGCGCCGCGCCGACGGCATGTTCGAGATTATCTACCGTTATATCCTGAAGGCAGCGAGCGTTCGAGCGCGATCCTACCCGATCATGGAAAGCCTGGGGGGCGTCGCGATCGGTGCCGTGCTCTGCTATGGCGGATATCAGGTCCTGAATGGTGAAACCACAGTCGGCAAACTGATCGCCTTTCTGACCGCACTCGTCATGGCGTATCAACCCATCCGAAGTCTGGCCGCAGTCAACGCCAGCCTGCAGGAAGGCCTGGCTGCCGCGCAGCGAATTTTCACCATGATCGACAATCAACCCCGCATCGTTGACGCCGCAGATGCCCATACCTTGTCACGGGACCGGGCTGCGGTGCGCTTCAACGACGTCCATTTTTCCTATGGCGACGATGTTCCGGCATTGCGGGGTATCACCATCGATGCCCCTGCGGGCTCGACAGTTGCCCTGGTCGGGCCCTCCGGTGCCGGCAAATCGACGGTGCTGAATCTGTTGTTGCGGTTCTACGATGTGACCGATGGCAGCGTGACCATCAATGGCACGGATATCCGGAACGTCACAATGGAATCCTTGCGGCATGCCAGCGCGCTGGTCAGCCAGGAAACCGGCCTGTTCGATGCCACGGTACGGGACAACATTGCCTATGGCGATCCCGAAGCAGATGAAGCCGCCATCATTGCTGCGGCGGAGGCAGCGGCCGCGCATGAATTCATTTCGGAATTGCCGGACGGCTATGACACGATGATCGGTGAACGGGGCTTGCGCCTGTCGGGAGGACAGCGGCAGCGCCTGTCCATTGCCCGCGCCATGCTGCGCGACGCCCCCATCCTGTTGCTGGACGAGGCGACATCGGCGCTCGACACTCAGTCAGAACGGTTGGTGCAGTCAGCCTTGCGCCGATTGATGGCGAACCGGACGACCCTGGTCATCGCGCACCGCCTGTCCACCGTGGTTGATGCCGACATCATCTATGTTCTGGATGGGGGCCGGATCGCCGAACAGGGGACGCATCAGGAACTGACCGCCCACAACGGCCTTTACGCCAAGTTGAGCCGCATGCAATTCGCCCCGGAACCGGAAACATCCCCGGAACCGGGCCCCAGCGCGGCACCCGTGCGTGCATGACGCCATGCGGGCATTACGACCGATATTGCATAATCCCCTCACCCAGACCGCCATTTGCTGGCTTGTCGCCAGCTATATCAGGCTCGTCTGGCGAACCGGCCAATGGACCATTCTGGGGGCTGAGTTACCCAATGCCCTGCAACGCGAGGAACGCCCCTTTATTGCCGCCTTCTGGCACGGCCGGCTGGCAATGATGCCCTTTTCGCTGGGTGCGGAAAAAACGGGTATCCACGTCATGATTTCGACACATCGCGATGGACGCCTGATTTCCCGGGCCGTTGAATATCTAGGCGTCACAACAGTCGCTGGATCAACATCGAAAGGCGGGGTCAATGCTGTCCGGCAGGCAATCCGGATACTGAAGAACAACAAGATACTGGCCATCACGCCGGACGGCCCGCGCGGCCCACGCATGCGGGCAAGTGAAGGCGTTGTTGCTCTGGCCCGACACACGGGGGCGCCTGTCTTTCCGGTATCATATTCGACATCCCGCCGAAAAGTGTTCGGAAGCTGGGACCGTTTCGTCCTGCCGCTCCCTTTTTCGCGCGGCTACTTCGTCTGGGGCCCCGCGGTTACAGTCGACACGAAGGCTGGCCCGGAAGCCATGGAAGCTGCGCGACACAAGGTCGAATCCGCGCTGAATGCAACGACGGCAGAAGCCGACCAGCTCTGCGGACAACCCACGATTCAGCCGGCTGATGCCGTCCCTCTCGCGAAGGTCAGTCGTTAAATTATGGTAGGCCTGACCCTTTATCGCGGTCTTACCGGCATTGGCGCGCCGCTTATCATTCATCTTCTCCGCCGACGGCTGACCGAGGGAAAAGAAGATTCGGATCGCTTTACCGAACGGCATGGCATTGCATCACGACCACGGCCTTTCGGGCCCCTCGCCTGGGTCCATGCGGCCAGTGTCGGTGAAGCACAATCCGCACTTGCCCTGATCACAAAAATGCTTCGTGCCCGGACCGATCTCCACATCCTGGTCACGACAGGTACCGTGACCTCCGCCAGCCTTCTGGCTGAACGTCTGCCACCACGGAGTTTTCACCAATACGTGCCGGTGGATCGTCTACCCTGGGTCCGGCGATTTCTGGATCACTGGGAACCGGATATGGCAGTATGGATCGAATCGGAATTCTGGCCGAACCTGATCTCGGAAACCACGCAACGGCGCATCCCCTCTTTTCTGGTCAACGGACGAATATCAAAACGGTCCGCCGCGAACTGGCAGTTCCTGCCGGGATTCATCCGCGCTATCGTTGGGAACTTCCGGCTGTGCCTGGCACAAACGGAAGATGAGGCCGAACGCTTTCGCCAGCTTGGTGCCGACCCGGTACACTGCGTCGGCAACCTGAAGTTTTCAGCCCTTCCCTTACCAGCGGAAGAAACAGAGCTCCGTCATCTGGCAACCCGTATAGGTGACCGGCCCCGCTGGATTGCCGCCAGCACGCATCCCGGCGAAGAAAATCTGGCCGCCGAAACCCATCTGCGTCTGCGTGACGACCATCCGGGCCTTTTGACCATAATCGTTCCCCGCCATCCCGCACGCGGGGCCGCCATCGCCACGGAGCTGAGCCAGCGGGGCCTCACCGTCGCCCGCCGGGCGGCCGGCAACACGATTGATCCGACAACCGAAATTTACATCGCCGACACGCTTGGCGAACTGGGCCTGTTCTATCGTCTGGCGGATATCGCCTTTGTCGGCGGGTCCACTGATTCCTATGGCGGGCATAACCCACTGGAAGCCGCCCAGCTTGACTGCGCGATCCTCCATGGACCCGACATGGCGAATTTTACATCGGTTGCCGAACAGCTTGGCAACGCAGACGCGTCGCGCGTAGTTCACGATTCTGATACCCTCACAGCCGCGGTTGCGGCACTTCTGAACGATCCGCAAACCCGCGCCAGCATGACAGCGGCGGCTACCGCCGTCGCCGATGCAAATGCCGAGGTCGTGGACCGGGTCATGGAACACCTGCAATCCTGCATCGACTCGCTTCCCGCCGAGGAACCGGATGCGCGCCCCTGAATTCTGGACACAGCTGGCCGGCATCGGCAGGTACCTGGCGCCGCTGGGCCAGGTCTTCGCCGGCCTTGCACGGCTTCGCCGCGCTGTTTCTTCCCCCTGGCAAGCGCCTGTCCCGGTCATCTGCGTCGGCAATCTCGTTGCCGGCGGCGCCGGAAAAACACCAGTCGCCCTGGAACTGAGCCTGCTGTTGCGTGAGCAAAAGCGCGCGATTCATTTCCTCAGCCGTGGGTATGGCGGCAGTTTACGGGGGCCGGTGCGCGTCGAACCCGCCCGGCATTCAGCCCGGGATGTGGGCGACGAACCGCTTCTACTGGCGGAACTTGCGCCGTGCTGGGTGGCGCGTGATCGCGTTGCTGGTGCCAGGGCGGCTATCGAAGACGGCGCTGAAGTCATCGTGATGGATGATGGCTTTCAGAATAATGCACTCGCCAAGACATTAAGCCTCATCGTCGTCGATGGCGGGTATGGCTTCGGCAATGGCCGCGTCATGCCGGCCGGGCCATTACGGGAACCGGTTGCAGAAGGTATCGCACGGGCGGATGCCATCATCCTTATGGAACCCGATACCTGCGATGTCGGTGCAATGTTTCAGAACGCACCTATCCCAGTTATCCGCGCACGCCTGGCGCCCTTGCCGTCGGCGCAACGGTTGATAGGTCGCAAGGTTATCGCCTTTGCCGGCATCGGGCGGCCAGAAAAGTTTTTTACGACTCTGGAAGAACTGGGCTGCAACATCGTCAGCCGGCACGGCTTCGCCGACCATCACCAGTTCACGCCGGACGAGATCATGCAACTGGCTGAAACCGCCAACGCTACCAATGCTGTTCTGGTGACGACGGCAAAGGATTACGCGAGGCTCGACCCGGATTCGCGCCTGATGGCCGAACCGGTCGCTGTCGCATTGGAATGGCGCAATCCGCTCGAAATCGAAACGCTGTTGGCGAAGGTTTTGCCAGACTAGTTCACGGTTTCCGGTGACAGCAGGAACGCGGGGTCGATCCGTTCCTGGAACCAGTTGATCCGCCAATCCAGATGCGGCCCGGTCGCGCGGCCCGTCGCGCCGATCGCGCCGATACGCTGTCCCTGCGCTACGGAATCGCCCGTCTTCACGTCAACTTTGCTCATATGCAGAAAGGCGGAAGACAACCCGTGCCCATGATCAAGAATCAGCGTGCCACCGGTGTAGTACATATCGTCCTGCGCCAGCACAACGATGCCCGCTGCAGGGGCAACAACCGGCGCGCCGACAGGCCCGGCGAAATCGATCCCATAATGTGGCTGCCGGGGCTTCCCATTCAAAATGCGCTGGCTACCATATACGCCAGTTACCGGGCCATCCGCAGGCCTGATCCATTTACCCTGAAAAAAGACCTGTTCGGAATCGCGCTTCCGGGTTTCCGCAACCAACGCACTGTCTGCCTTTATCCGGGCCAGCACGTCAGCTGGCGGTGTAACCATTTTCGACGGCAAGCCGTTGATACGCTGGACCCGGTATTTGCGTGGCGCGACAGACAGGGTTCTCTCGGACACAGTCCCATCCGGCAGGCGCTCACGCAGAACGGCTTTCGCCGGTGCGTCCCGCCCGAATCCGAAAACAAAATCACCATCCTTCGAAACCCGAAGCGGCTTCTCATTCAGCGATACCGATGCCCCCGGTGCCGTCTTGCCCCGAATCAGACCGCCCTGGGTCATTCGGCCCTGTAATTCCGCGGCTTCAACAGCCGACATCGTCAACACAAGCAGAACAAGCGCCAGTATCTTCACAACAGGTCCCCCTGCCGCTTGTCTGACGGTTTCGTACTCGCCGCCTTGGGGCGCGGCTTGCCCCCCGTGCCCGCAATCACCGCATCAACCGATTCCTTGCCAGCAAATTGCAGAGATACAGCATCGCCCGTTTTGGTCTTCTTCGGGGATGTTATCGGGTGACCATTTGAATCCCGGACGACGACGAAGCCCCGGTCCAGAACCCGCTCGAACGAATAGCTTTCCAACAGACCGGACAATTGACTGAGGCGTCCCGATGCCTCGTCGAGGCGTCGCTTCATGCCGTCCACCAGACGCGGCGACAGACTGTCGAGCGCGCGCGCCCCTTCGCCGATGGACCGGGATACCGGTACCGGGGACAGCCGCGCCGAAACACCTGAGAAACGGTCTTCCTGCCGCCCGACCAGCCGTGTCATCGCTGCCCGCATTGCCCGGGCCTCGCCCTCGACGCGGTTGCCTGCGGCATCCACGATCTGTGCCGGACTCTTCAGCCCGGCCGCAAGCAGCGCCACATCCTGCTGCCGCTGCGTCACGAGACGGCTGCCGGCATTGCCGAACCGTTCCGTCACCACATCCAGTCGCTGCATCTGCACACCGAGCAGCCCGCCGACATCCGGTAAACCGCGCGCCAGACCCGCAACCTGGTCGCGCCGCCGGTCGATCAGCCGGGTCATGCCACCGATCATCCGCCGACCGGCATCCATCACCGTCTGCAGCAATTCGGCCCGAACCGGCACAGCCATTTCCGCCGCCGCCGTCGGTGTTGGCGCCCTGCGGTCCGATGCAAAGTCGATCAGGGTCGTGTCAGTTTCATGCCCTACTGCTGAAATCAGCGGGATATCCGATGCGGCAACGGCCCTAACGACGATTTCCTCATTGAACGCCCACAGGTCTTCCAGGCTGCCGCCACCGCGCGCAACGATCAGGACATCCGGGCGGGGAATGTCGCCCCCCGCCGAAAGCCGATTGAAGCCTTCGATGGCGGCCACTACCTGCCCCGCAGCCGATTCACCCTGTACGACCACCGGCGCCAGAAGGACGTGACGGGGGAACCGGTCCGCCAACCGATGCAGAATATCGCGAATCACCGCGCCTGTTGGCGAGGTAACGACGCCTATCACCTCCGGTAGATAGGGAATCGGCTTTTTCCGTACTTCGTCGAACAAGCCTTCCTCGGCCAGCTTGCGCCGCCGGTCTTCCAGCATTTTCAGCAGCGCGCCTTCGCCCGCCAGCTCCATTGATTCGATAACGATCTGGTATTTCGACCGGCCGGGATAGGTCGTGAGCTTGCCTGTGGCGATTACTTCCATACCGTCTTCAGGCTTTATTCCCAGCCGTCCCGCAACACCGCGCCAGCATACCGCATCCAGTACCGCGTTCTCATCCTTCAGGGTCAGGTACAAATGGCCGGATGCTGCGCGTTTGAAGCCGGAAACCTCCCCCCGCACCCGGACATAGGAATATGTTTCCTCAACCGTCCGTTTGAGCGCGTGCGACAGCTCTGAAACGGAAAATTCGGGTAAATTCGGGGTAGCGTCAGCGGAAAATTCAGCCATTTCTCAGACAGCGTGATATGTAGGGCCTTCGATTATACATGTGTAGACGAGGGTGAGCATGAAAGTTCTGGTGGTCGGTTCGGGTGGACGTGAACATAGCCTGTGCTGGGCGATAGCGGCGTCCCCGCTATGCAGCCATCTGTATTGCGCGCCGGGAAATGCCGGTATCGCGCTGGACGCGGAATGCGTGCCGATTGCCGCCGACGACCTGGATGGGCTGATTGCATTCGTTCAGGACAACGGCATTGAATTTGTCGTCGTCGGGCCGGAAGGGCCGTTGGTACTCGGCCTTGTCGACCGGCTGGATGCAATTGGCGTTAAATCCTTTGGACCAAGCGCCGCTGCCGCCGCGCTGGAAGGATCGAAGGGGTTCACCAAGGATTTCTGTGCGCGATACAATATCCCCACGGCCGCATACAAACGCTTTACCGACGCGGATGCCGCCCGCGCCTATGTCCGCGCGCAAGGCGCGCCCATTGTCGTAAAGGCCGACGGTCTCGCCGCCGGCAAGGGCGTCACGGTCGCCGCCACGGTTGACGAAGCGCTTTCCGCCATCGACGACGCCATGATCGATAATCGTTTTGGCGATGCCGGGGCGGAAGTCGTGGTCGAAGCCTTCATGCAGGGCGAGGAAGCCAGTTTTTTTGCCCTGTGCGACGGGGAAAGCGCCATCCCGCTGATTTCCGCACAGGATCACAAGGCTGTCTTCGATGGTGACCTCGGCCCGAATACGGGCGGTATGGGGGCCTATGCGCCCGCACCGGTAATGACCGAAGCGCTGGCAAAAACAGTGATGGACACAATCATCAATCCCACAGTCGCCGGGATGAAAGCCGATGGGAGCCCCTATAAGGGGGTCCTCTATGCCGGACTGATCATGACCGACGAAGGCCCCCAACTGATTGAATACAATGTCCGTTTCGGTGATCCCGAATGCCAGGTGCTGATGGCGCTGCTGTTGTCTGACATCCTGACGGCGATGATTGCAGCATATGACGGTGTTTTGGGCAGTTTCGACCTGCGCTGGCGTCCGGATTCGGCACTGACCGTTGTGATGGCAGCCAACGGCTATCCCGGGAGCTACGCAAAGGGTGATGAAATCCGGGGTGTGGACGAAATGGGCGACGACGACCTTGTCGTATTTCACGCCGGGACGGTCCGGGATAATGGCGGGCGCCTGCTGGCCAATGGTGGCCGTGTCCTCAACATCACCGGCATGGGCCCAACGGTCAGCGCGGCGCAGGAAAAAGCCTATGAAGCAGTCCGGAAAATCGACTGGCCCGGCGGGTTCTGCCGCAGCGACATTGGCTGGCGCGCCGTCGCGCGGGAAAGCGAAGGCTGATCCGCAGGCGGGTTTTACAGGTCCAGTTGCAGCCGCTGTTCAACGACCTCCTGGCCCCAGGTCGCGCCAGCTTCTTCCGCCACGATCCGGAACCCGGCCCGGGCGTAAAGCGTGCCGGCCGGCTCCAGGTCGCGAAACGTCGTCAGGTAAATTGACGTTAGCCCGGCAAGCCGCGCGAAAGCGATGACATCGCCCAACAACTGTTTGCCCAGCCCCTGCCCCGCCAGCGCTTCGTCCAGAATAAACCACCGCAGGTGTGCCTGCCCGTCCTGTGCGTCGGGATCGCTGCTATCAAGCGTAATCGACCCCAGCACCCGACCATTGCCGCTGACAGAGAGCACCCGGTCACGGGACGTGTCATAGCGTTGCAGGAAATCCCCCATTTCGCGCGCCACCTTGGCTTCAAAATAGGTCGGAAAGCCCCAGTCCCGCGCATAATAGCGCCCGTGCAATGCCGCGACGTCGCCCAGCAATCCGGGCAGCTGCCCAGCGGTAATAGTGTACCCTTTTTCCATAATTCTACTCATACATACTGGTATTATCCGATGCAACCGTTTCAAATCCCTTCATCAAAAAGGGAATTTTGCCATGACCACTATCGAATATTTCTACACCGCGCATAGCGCCTTCGCGTATCTCGGTTCCGCCCGGTTTATGGAGATTGCAAAGGCGGCCGGCCGGCGCGTTATCCACAAGCCGATTAACCTGCACCCCATCGTCGAAGCCGGCGGCGCCGGATCGACCCGCACCCGCAGTGCAGCGCACCGGGCCTATTATTTCGGTCGCGAGATCGAACGCTGGGCCGAATTCCGCAACGCACCGGTCGTGGGGGGCATGCCAACCCACCACCACAATGACATGGCGCTGGCGAACGGCATGATCATCGCCGGTATTCAGCAAGGCCTGAACGTCGACCTGCTGGCGCATGCTATGCTGGAAGCCCATTGGCGCGACGATGCCGACCTTGCTGACCGCGACACCCTGACCAAACTGTCCCGCGCCGTGGACATCGCCCCGGAACCACTGCTGGAAGCGGCACTGACAGCCGAAATTCAGGCGCAGTACGCCGCGAATACAGACGAAGCTGTCGCCCGCTCTGTTTTCGGCTCCCCGACATATTTCGTCGACGGCGACATGTTCTATGGGCAGGATCGGCTGGAACTCGTGGAGCGCGCCCTTCAGACGCCATTTGCCGGGAAATGGCCGCGATAACGCCCGGTCAGCGCCGTTCGCCGAAAAACGCCCTGAGTAGCGCCGAGGCCTGCGTTTCCGCCATTCCCCCCACGATTTCCGGTGCGTGATGGCAGGTCGGTTGCTGGAAAAACCGTCCACCATGTTCCACACCACCCCCTTTGGGGTCATAGGCCCCGAAATAGAGCCGCCGGATGCGGGAAAAGGAGATTGCCGCCGCACACATGGCGCATGGTTCCAGCGTCACGTAAAGGTCGGCCAGAGGCAAACGGGCGGCACCAGCTTTCGCCGCAGCGTCGCGGATCACCAGAATTTCCGCATGCGCAGTCGGATCGTGCCGTTCTTCGGTCCGGTTTCCGGCCTGCGCCAGCACCGCGCCGGTAACGCCATCAACCAGCACCGCGCCGACGGGAACCTCTCCGCGTGCCGCTGCCGCTTCGGCTTCCGCCAAAGCTATCGCCATGAAGGAATTCCCTTTCATGGCCCGCAAACTGCCGCGCCGCTGCTTTCGGGTCAATATCGCAGCGTTGCGCCGTCCAGCTAATGCCTGTATCAGACGGCGCATGAATACGCCAAATCCCGACGCCCCGCCCAAGGGCGACCGAATCGCCAAGATCATTGCCCGTGCCGGCTTGTGTTCCCGCCGCGATGCCGAACGCTGGATTGCCGACGGTCGGGTCGCCGTCGCCGGCAAGATCATCGACTCTCCTGCGCTGAACATCACGGACCACGGCACGATTCGTGTCGACGGACAGCCATTGCCCGGTGCGGAGCCTCCACGGCTTTGGCGCTACCACAAGCCTCAGGGTGTGGTCACGACCGCACGAGACCCGGAAGGCCGCCCGACGATCGCGGACAAGATGCCGTCCGGCATGCCGCGCATCATGCCCATCGGCCGGCTCGACATTGGTTCCGAAGGACTACTTTTGCTGACCAATGACGGTGAGTTGAAGCGCCATCTGGAACTGCCGGCAACGGGCTGGACCCGTCGCTATCGCGCCCGTGTTTACGGCCGGGTCGAACAACAGAAACTGGATACTCTCGCCAGGGGTATTACGGTCGCCGGTGTGAAGTATGGCCCTATCGAAGCGACCCTGGAACGCCAGGAAGGGGCAAATGCCTGGATTGCCATCGGGCTGCGGGAGGGCAAGAACCGCGAGGTTCGCAAGGTCATGGAGCATCTCGGCTATACGGTGAACCGGCTTATCCGGGTGTCCTTCGGCCCCTTCCAGCTCGGCGGGATGGAACGTGGCGAAGTCGAGGAAATGCCGACCCATATCCTGCGCGACCAGCTCGGCAAAGCGACGGCGGAGAAACTCGGCCTTGCGACTCGTCGGCGGTAGGCTGCGCGGCAAACTGCTGACGGTTCCGGAAGGCCTTGCCATTCGGCCCACAGCAGACCGGGCACGGGAAAACCTTTTCAATATCCTTGAACATGGGCGCGCCGCCAAACTGGTCGGGCTACGGCTGAACGGCGCCCATGTTCTGGACGCGTTTGCCGGTACGGGCGCATTGGGGCTCGAAACCTTCAGCCGCGGCGCCGCGCGAGTCACCTTCATGGACAATACCCGGATGGCGCGGCGCGTGCTCGAACTGAACATCGCGGCCTGTAAAGCCGGCGACTCCGTGGACATACGCGATTGCGATGTCACCAACCCACCCCTGGCGCCGGCCCCTGCCGATCTCGTCTTTCTGGACCCGCCCTATGGCGCTGATCTTCTGGTCCCCGCGCTGGAAGCACTGGAAAAGCGAGGCTGGCACAAGGACAGCACGCTCATCGTCGCGGAATGTGGCGCAAACGAAGCCCTGACCCTGCCGGATTTCCTGGTTGAACGCGACCGCCGCCGCTACGGCGCGGCGCAGTTCATTTTATTGAGCCACCGGATGCCGACGGATTAGCGGCACAACCATAATCGCCACCGGTATCAGCCCCAGCCCAGCAATAAAATACGGCCAATCCGCGCCAGCGTTGGCGAAGACAAACCCGGCCCACGCCGGGCCCGCGATCCGTGCGGCGCTGGCACTCGACTGGGCCAATCCCATGACCCCGCCTTTGACATCCTGCGGCGCAACCTGGGTCATCAGGCTCTGGATTGCCGGGCCGATGATGCTGAATCCGACGACCACCAGAAAAAGCGGAATCAGTACCAGCAGTGGCGTCACGGCGAAGGGCAGCGTGCCCATGCCAAGCCCCAGCAGGATTATACCGACGAAGACGCCGCGCGCTTCACCCAGCCGTTTTACGATGGGGCCAATCATTCCCCCCTGCACGACCGCCACCACAACGCCGATAAAGACGAAATAGGCTGCCACCTCCCGGGGGCCGAAACCGAACTTTTCCAGCGTCCAGAGGGCAAACGTCCCTTCAAGCCCGGTGAAGGTCAGATAAACCAGGAAATAGACCAGAAACATCCGCGCCAGGGAAGCGTCGCGGAAGGCAGCGAAATTAAACCGGGACACCTTTGTTTCTGCGAGGCGCGCCGGTTCCTTGATGAAAATCAGGGTCAGGACAAAACCCAACGCCGTGAACCCTGCGCCGAATAGCGCCGGAAGGGCCAGACTTTCACCCCCGCCCAGAATACCGAAGGTTATCGCCGGCCCGATGACGAACCCGACCCCGAAGGCCGCGCCCAGAAAGCCAAGACCTTTCGCACGGTTTTCCGACGTGGTCACATCCGCAATATAGGCCTGCGATACGGTCAACCATCCGGCGGTCGCCCCGGCAAAACAACGGCTGGCGAAAATTTCCCACAGGGAATCAGCCTGGGCCAGCCAGATATAGGAGACGCAGGTACAGGCAACGCTGAACAGCATGACCGGCTTGCGGCCGATTTTATCGGAAATCCGACCCCAGATCGGCGCCGTCAGAAGGCTGGCTGCGGAAAAGACGGAGAAAATAAGTGTCGCGATTTCCGGCCCCGCATCGAAGGCGGTGACATAGAAAGGCAGTACCGGCAGCACAACGCCGAGCGCGATCAGATTGACACAAGTCGTCAGGATAAGCGGCACCATGCGGCGCAAACTCCTATTTAGGACCGGCGCTTCATAGCAGGAAGCGCCGGCCAGATCACTGCCTTGATTATTGCCCTGATATTATCGTCTGCCGAACAACCGTTCGATATCGGCAAGCTTCAATTCAACAAACGTCGGCCGCCCGTGATTGCATTGGCCAGAATGCGGTGTAACTTCCATTTCGCGCAATATGGCATTCATTTCATCGCCGTTCAGTCGCCGGCCGGCACGAACCGACCCATGACAGGCCATCGTGCCACAGACATCCTCCAAACGTTCCTTCAAACTGAAGGTATCGCCAAATTCGGCGAGCTCATCAGCCAGATCGGAAATAAGGGCTTTTGTATCGACCTGCCCCAGCAATGCCGGGACTTCGCGCACCAGTATCGAGCCGCTGCCGAAACCTTCAATCACGAGCCCCAACTCCGCCAGTTCCGCCGTGCGCTGAACCAGTCGCGCCGCGGCCGTTTCATCCAGATCGACAACCTCCGGGATCAGCAGCGCCTGCCGCGACACGCCGGTTTCGCCAAGCGCCTTCTTCATCCGTTCGTAGACCAAACGTTCATGCGCCGCATGCTGGTCGACGATGACGATGCCGTCATCGGTCTGCGCCACAATATAGGTGGCGTGCAATTGCGCCCGCGCAGCCCCCAGCGGAAACGACGCATCCGTTTCCAGCGAGGTATCGGCCGCTGGCGCGACCGACGGGCGGGTCAACGTATCGCCGCCGAACGGCGCCTGAAACACGGCAGCCTGTTCCGACAACCCGCGCGATGGCGTCGCCGGCCGATATCCATAACTCCCGCCGCCCCCGCCACCATAAGGCAGCATCCCCGATCCTGAACGCACCGCACCCAGCGCCGCATCGGAAACCGTTGTGGATGCCCGGTGCCCCGCTTCCGCAAGCGCGTGTTTCAGCGAGCCGACAATCAGCCCGCGCACCAGCCCGGCATCGCGGAACCGGACCTCCGCCTTGGCCGGATGGACATTGACATCGACCGAGTGCGGATCGATTTCCACAAACAACGCCACCATCGGGTGGCGGTTGCTGGCCAGGAAATCCATATAGGCCCCGCGCACGGCCCCGTGCAGCAATTTATCCCGAACCGGCCGACCATTGACGAACAGGTATTGCTGCTGCGCATTGGCACGGTTCAATGTCGGCAACCCGGCATAACCGGTCAGACGAATACCTTCGCGTTCCGCGTCAATCGGCAGCGCGTTATCGGCGAATTCGCGCCCCATGATCGATCCCAGCCGGGCCAGCCGCGCGTCGAGCAAGTCACCGGTTGAGGAATCACAACGCAGTTTTTCGCGACCATCATCCTGCAGCGTAAACGACACATCCGGTCGCGCCATTGCCAGTCGCTTCATCACGTCCAGAATCTGGCCGGTTTCCGACCGGTCCCCTTTCAGGAACTTCAGCCGTGCCGGCGTCGCATAGAACAAATCGCGGATATCAACCCGAGTGCCGCGCGGATGCGCTGCAGGCGTGACATCGGAAACCTTGCCGCCCTCGACCAAAATCGACCAGGCGGAATCAGAACCATCGGATCGGCTGACAATTGACAACCGGCTGACCGAACCAAGCGACGGCAACGCCTCGCCGCGAAACCCCATCGTATGGATATCGAACAGGTCGTCATCAGACAGTTTCGAGGTCGCGTGCCGCTCAATGGCAACCGTCAGTTCCTCCGGCGTCATTCCAAAACCATCATCGCTGACCGAAATCAGTGACTTGCCGCCGTCCCGGATACTGACGTCGATCCGCCGTGATCCGGCGTCGATACTGTTCTCGACCAGTTCCTTCACGGCCGAGGCGGGCCGCTCCACAACCTCACCCGCCGCGATGCGGTTGATGAGCGATTCCGGCAGGCGACGGATTGTCACGACGGGACCATAGCTTCCAGATAGCGCCGGGCGCGATGTTTTCCATCCTCGACCTCAGGCTGATCGAAGGGATTCACATCCAGCAGATGCGCGGCGATGATTGTTTCCAGCATGAAATGCATCATCAGCCCACCCATGGTACGGGCGTCAACCGACTCCACTTCAATGATCCGAACCGGACGGCCTTTCGCCGCAAGCGAATCCGCCGTGCCCTGTTCACAGGCGTTCAACAGATTGCCGAGGCTGCGCCCGATCAGATAGTCGAGTGACGGGTCTTCCGCCAGCGACCCATCCAGCGCGTCGCCGCCCTCCGGCCCCTTGATAAGGGTGAACATCTTGTCGTTCGGTCCGCCGAGATAGAGCTGCAACTGACTGTGTTGGTCGACGGTGCCAGCGGCATTAATAGGCACTGTTCCCTTGCCATCCTTCCCCAGACTTTCCGCCCAGAGTTGCCGAAACCAGAAGGAGAAACAGTTTAGCCGGTCGACATAGGGCATCACCACGGTCGCGGCAATATTACGTTCCGTCGCCAGCGCCACGGACACTGCGGCCCCAACCGCAGGCGCACTGTCACGGGGCTGTTCGGCGGCGAGCGTGGCATCAAGCACTTCCGCTGCACCTTCGCGCACGGCAATCGCGTCAAGTCCCATGATCATCGCCGGCAGCATGCCAACCACCGAAAGCACTGCGTAGCGTCCGCCAACGCCGGGGTCGTGTTCAAGCGCCGGTAATCCGTGCCGCGCCGCCAAACGGCGCAAGGCACTGTCCGCGTCTTCAGCAATCACTGTGACATGATCCGCAAAGGTACGCCCGGATTTGCGAAGCCAGTCGAGACAGAGCAACGTCTGCGACAGGGTTTCCGCCGTCCCGCCGGATTTGGAAATCGACAGGATCCCCGTTCGGGCTGGATCAAGCGCCGCGAACATCGTTGCGAAGCTATGCGGATCGACATTGTCCATGAAGTGCAGTCTTGGCGCACCATCAGGCGGTCCCCATCCCGCATCGACCAAAGCATAAAGACTTTTGCCACCCAGACTGGACCCGCCAGTCCCCAGAATGACAACATCGTCGAAATCATCCCGATAGCGTGCAGCGACCGGCACCAGCACAGCCAGATCGTCACGCGCCGCCGGAAGGGCCAGCAAGGGAAGCCCGCCCTCCTGTTTCCAGGCGCGAAGCTGATCAAGCGCACCGGCGGATTTGGCCAACGCGGCCTCAAGCATCGAATCCGTCAGCCCTACCGAACCAATGGAACCGGCCAGACAATTATCGACATTTTGCGTGTAGGACATGGTCGTCATTGTCGCCCACGATTCGCCGTGTTGCAATGCGACAACGCAGCCTCAGTCCGGAAAACCGGCGCGCGCCCTGACCGCATGGGCCGGCTGTCCGGCTTCCCGCATGGCCCGGATCGTTTCAGCCCGGTCGCGTTTGGCGAAACGCCGGCCGGAATCATCCGTTAACAGCCGGTGATGATGGTATTCGGGTTCCGAAAGCCCAAGAAGAGCCTGCAATATCCGATGGATATGGGTTGCATGCAGCAGATCCATGCCGCGCGTCACCAGTGTCACCCCCTGCAGCGCATCATCCCATATCACCGCCAGATGATAGCTGGTCGCGATATCTTTGCGCGCCAGCACCACATCGCCGCAGCTTTCCGGCTCGACCGCCGTTTTCCCCAGCACTCGGTCGGTAAAGGTCAGCGGCCCGGTGCGTGCCGCCGCCCGCGCCATATCGAGCCGCAGCGCGAAAGCCTCACCGGATGCCACCCGCTCGGCCGCTTCCGCAGCGGACCGATGGCGGCAGGTGCCAGGATAGAGCGGGCCATCAGGTCCATGCGGAGCGGCAATGGATCGCGCCGCTTCCTCGCGAAGGTCCTTTCTGGTGCAGAAACAGGGATAAACCAGCCCTTCAGCTTCAAGGCGACCCAGCGCGTGCCGGTAATCAGCCATATGGTCAGACTGACGACGAACCGGTTCATCCCAGCGAAGCCCCAACCAGGCCAGGTCTTCGTAAATACCGGTCTCGTACTCCGACCGGCTGCGGCCCTTGTCGATATCTTCGATACGCAACAGGAACCGCCCGCCTGCGTCACGCGCCGCCTTCGCCGCGAACAGCGCGCTGTAGGCGTGGCCAAGATGCAGTCGGCCGGACGGGCTGGGCGCGAAGCGCGTTACGGTTTCCATTTTTTCAGGTCAATCGATGACATGGGACTGGCGGTATCGCAACCGGGATGGTTTAGTCAATCTTCATGGCCAGACCAAAGAAAATGACGAAGAAGGTAATCGCCACCGCACTGGATGCGCTGGCGAAACGGGACACGGATATCGCCCGCGTGATCGGTGAGGTCGGCTATCCCGAGCCGCGCAACCGTGATCCGGGCTTCGAGACATTCGTCAACATCATCATCGGGCAGCAGGTATCCGTCCATGCTGCCGCCGCGATCCGGGGCAGGTTGCTGGCGGCAGCCGACCCGCTGACACCGGAATCGATGCTCGCGCTCGACGACGACGCGCTGAAAGCCGTCGGACTGAGCCGCCGCAAAATGGAATATTCACGGTTGCTGGCCCAGGACGTGCTGGAAGGTCGTTTCGATCCGGACGGACTGCATAAACTGGACGATGACGCCATTATGGAAGCCATCGTCGCCCGCAAGGGGCTGGGCCGCTGGAGCGCTGAAGTCTACATGTTGTTCGCGCTGGGCCGGACGGATGTCTGGCCGGCAGACGACCTTGCGGTCATCGTCGCGGTGCAACGGCTGAAGGGGCTGGACGACCGCCCCAACCGGAAACTCATGGATGAACTCGCAGAAGACTGGCGGCCGCATCGCGGCATGGTCGCGCTGCTGATGTGGCATCACTACAATAACGCAGCCCTCTGAGCCGCACCGGAAAGGATAGATTTGGCATGACCGATTTGATGGAACTCGACGGCCCGCGACAGGGCCCGGCCTCGGGCGGCACGGCGAAACAGCTCGTCATTCTGCTGCACGGGCTGGGCGCCGATGGCAACGACCTGATCGGGTTGGCGCCGCATTGGGCCGATATCCTGCCGGATGCCGCTTTCGTTTCACCCAACGCCCCGTACCCCTGTGACATGGCACCGATGGGTTACCAGTGGTTCAGCGTGCAGGACCGTTCGCCGGAAGCGATGCTGGCCGGGGTGCGCATGGCAGCGCCCGCACTGGATGCGTTCATCGACCGGGAACTGGCGCAATCCGGCCTTCCCGCCAGCCAGGTCGCCCTGGTCGGTTTCAGCCAGGGGACAATGATGAGCCTGTATGTCGCGCCGCGCCGCGCGGCGGAACTTGCCGGCGTGGTCGGCTTTTCCGGCCGCCTTGTCGCGCCCGAACGACTGGCGGAAGAAGCGGTCTCGCACCCGCCCGTCCTGCTGATCCACGGCGAAGCGGATGACGTCGTGCCCTTCGAATCCCTAGCGCTGGCCGAGCAGGGGCTTGCCGGTGCCGGCTTCACTGTAACATCACAGGCACGGCCCAGGCTGGGACACGGAATCGACCTGGAAGGGTTGCAGCATGGCGGCGCTTTCCTGAAAGCCGCCTTCGCCGGCTGACCCATGCCGCTGCAGAACCGCGTCACCCCGGCAAGCGACATCGTTGCGGTTCCCGAACGCGGCATGTTCATGGGCAATCGTGGCATCCTGCATGACGAACACCGGCAGCTTGGCAAACGGCGCTGGGCGCATAAAGCCTGGCTGATATGCCGGACCAAATTCAAAAACAGGCAACGGGTCGTGATGAAGCCCCGCCGGTATACGGAGCTGTTCTTCTTCGATGAAGCGACAGCCATCGCGGCCGGACACCGACCCTGTTATGAATGCCGGCGCGAGGCTTTTCTCGCTTGGCAGGCAGCGTGGCAGGCAGCGCAATCTCTGCCATTACCGCCCCGCGCACCGGCGATGGATAACCTTCTGCACGACGAGCGAATCAATCCCCGAACGCGACACCAGCAACACTGGCAGGCCCGGTTTGGCGACCTGCCGGACGGCGCCTTTATTCTCGATGCAGGCGCTGCGCATCTTATCCATGACGGCAAAACACGACACTGGACGTGGCAGGGATATGGCGCACCAACGCCCCGCCCGAAAGACATGATCACGACTGTCCTGACACCACCATTTTCGGTAGCAACGTTACAGTTCGGTTACCGCCCCACGATTAATTTTTCCGGCAACACCTTGAAAGCGGATGGCGATTCAGATAATTAATTAATGGGTTGAGTGTGAGTTGAAGCATGACTGTCGCAACGAATGCATTTCCAGCACTGGTTTTGAACGCTGACTTTCAGCCGCTCAGCTACTTTCCCCTGTCGTTGTGGTCCTGGCATGAATCGATCAAGGCCGTCGTCTCGAACCGGGTCAACGTCGTCTCCGAATACGAACAGGAAATACACTCCCCCTCGTTCTCACTGCGGCTGCCAAGCGTTATTTCCCTGAAGGAATACATCGTCGCCCAGCGGCAGCCGGCCTTCACCCGGTTCAACGTGTTTTTGCGCGATCGGTTCGCCTGCCAGTATTGCGGCTCCGCCCTGCCGTCACACGAACTCACCTTCGACCATGTCATCCCACGATCACGGGGCGGACGGACAACATGGGAAAATGTTGTTGCCGCCTGTTCCCCCTGCAACCTGCGCAAGGGCGGCCGGATGCCATATCACGCCGGGATGATACCGGTCCGGATTCCGGCCCGCCCAAGTTCGCATGCATTGCAGAGCAACGGCCGGCACTTTCCACCAAACTTCCTGCATGAAAGCTGGCGTGACTTTCTGTACTGGGACACCGAACTCGACCCTGTCTGATACAGTCGTTTTTGGACAGGCACGGGCCGCGAAAATCAGTACCGTTCAGACAGCCAGATCGCAAGACGGGACGCGGATTTCACGGCCGTCGACAGCACCGGGTAAGCGGGCGCCTCTTCTGCGCCATGCGCCAGCGCGGTTTCCCGGTGTTCGGCTTCCTCCGCACGATATTCGGTAATCACTGCGCGCAGTTCGTCTTCGTCTTCGCCCAGTTCATCAAGCTGCCCGCCGTAATGCTCGTCGATAACTTCCTCGACTGCCGCGGTACAGGCCATGGCCGCCTTCTCGCCAAGCAGGGCCGTCGTCGCCCCCAGCGCAAACCCCGCAACATGCCATAGCGGGCTGAGCGCCGTCGGCCGCACGCGGCGTTCCGCGACAAGCCGGTTGAATGTGGCCAAATGCCGGGCTTCCTGGTCTGCCATGTGGTCGATAAGTTCCGCGGCCTTGCCGTCGCGCAATACCGCGCGCTGGCCGGCATAGATCCGCACCGCGCCGAACTCGCCAGCCTGGTCGACACGGATGATACGGTCGATCCGTGCATCGGGGCGCGGGTCGCCCGGCAGATATGCGGGACCGTTATCGCTCATTGCGGTTTCATCTCCCTGCGCAACAACACCACGACACCGGCGCCCGTCGCCAGTGCGATCAGTGCATTATAACCGGCCATGGAAATGCCGAACAGCGCCCAGGGGATGTCGTCGCACCGCACCACGGGGGCCGCGAAAATCTGCGCGCGCAATGCTTCCAGAGTCGCCGGGGTATCGCTGCCGGTACACGCCGACGGCCCCGCCCACCAGTGCTGTTCGACCCCGAAATGATAGATGGCGACCCCCGCCCCGGCCCAGACCGCCAGCGTGCCCAGCCCCAGAGCCATGCCGCGCATTTGCGGATTCCGCGCCAGAACCAGCGCCAGGATGGCAAGGCCGCCCGCTATCCACCATGGCCAGCGCTGGTACAGGCACAGGGTGCAGGGCTGCAATCCACCAATATACTGAAAGGCATAGGCGCCACCCAGCGTACCGATAGCCATAATCAGCAACAGCAGCGCCGGAAGATGGCGGTTGTCCAAGGTCATGCCAGATACCTGATCACGACGAACCCTAAAATCAACAGCACCACGAAGGCGAGTGTCAACGGCCCGAGCCAGCGCTCGATAAAGGCCCGGATCGGCGGGCCGAACTTCCACAAAAGGGCCGCGACCAAAAGGAAGCGCCCCATCCGGCTGATGAAGGACACGACGGTAAATGTCACAAGATCAAGGTCAACCGAACCACTGGCAATTGTAATCACCTTATAGGGGACCGGACTGAAGCCGCCGGCAAAGACAATCCAGCCGCCCCACTCCTGATACCAGGCCTGGAACCGCTCGAATTTCGCCGCATAGCCATAGAAATCCAGGATCACCTGACCGACTGATTCGAACAGGAAGAAACCGATACCGTATCCGGCCAATCCCCCCAGAACCGACGCCACTGTCGCGACGGCAACCACCCGCCAGGCCCGCTCCCGCGCGGCAAGCACCATGGGAATTATCAGCACATCGGGCGGAATCGGGAAAAACGAACTTTCGGCGAAGGCGACAAGGAACAGCCAGAACATCGCATGCGGGCGCGCCGCAAGATCCATTGTCCAGTCATAGGTACGGCGCAGCATTATGCCTCCATCCACGCATCAAGGGCACCGCCAATCCGGTCTACGACACCCGGCCATGCCCCGGGCGCGTCCTGCCGGAACAGGCGCATGCCCGGATACCACGGACTGTCATCACGGGCGAGCATCCAGCGCCAGTCCGGCGAATATTTCAGCATCAGCCAGACCGGACACCCCAGCGCCCCGGCGAGATGGGCGGTCGATGTATCCACGGTAATAACCAGATCGAGCGACGCCAGCGCCGATGCCGTATCCGCAAACCCGTTCAGATAGGGCGACCAGTCGGTCAGCCCCGCCGATGCTGCCTGTTCGGAACCGGGGCCGAACTGAAGGCTGACCCATTCGATATCCTCGCGCGTGATTATCGGCGACAGCGCCGCCACGGCGAGGGAACGCTTTGCGTTATCGGGATGTTTCGGGTTGCCGGTCCAGCACACACCAACCCTGCGGCGTCCTTCCCCCGGTGGCGGCGATACCGCACCATCCGGCACAAACAGGTAGGGCACCGATGCGGGCACCGATTGCGGCGCCGTCCCCAGCAGATGCGGCAGGCTCATCAGGGGCGCATGACAATCAACCGGCGGCAGGTCATCGCCGGAAGATACAACGCAAGGATTGCCCGGCAATGTGCGGAACAACCCGGTCAGTTTCGCATGGCAACCGATTGTGATTTCCGCGCCAAGACTATGCAGGACCGGGGCGTAGCGAATGAACTGGATCGCATCACCAAACCCCTGCTCCGCCAGTAACAGTATTTTCCGGCCGGCAGGATCAGTGCCGTCCCATAGCGGCGAGTCATGAACGGGCGGCGCGTGATCCGCCGTCCGCCGGCGCCATTCATATTCGGCGAACCCGGCCGCAAAATTACCCGACAGCAACAGCGTCATCGCCCGGTTCCAGTGGCATTCGGCATTGTCGGGCGCCAGCGCCACGGCCTGATCGTGCGCCGCGAGCGCCGCGTCCAGCCGGCACTCCGCCTGCCGCAGGTTGCCCAGGTTACTCCAGCCATCCACAAATCCCGGATGATCCACCGTTACGGCCTCCAGGGTCTGGGCCGAATCTTCTAGCCGCCCCGCATCCATTAAAACGACACCCAGGTTGCTGCACGTCGCCGGATCATCCGCATTGAGCGCGACCGCATTTTCCAGCGCCGTCACCGCATCCTCGAACCGTCCCACCGCCTTCAGCGCCAGCCCAAGATTGCTCCACGCTTCATCAATCAGCGGATCGCGGGCCAGCGCCGCGCGATAGGATTCAACCGCCCCCGCCAGATCCCCACCGCGCTGCTGACAGGTGCCCATAGCGACCCGTGCCGCGTTGTTGTCGGGGTTTATCGCCAGAACAGTCCCGTATGCGGCAATCGCCGGGTCCAGTTGCGACAGGTCACGATATGCTTCCGCGAGAACGGCATGCGCCCGCTCCGACTCACCCAATCGCGCCAACCGGCCGGACAGCACCGCAATGGCTTGCCCCGATTGGCCGGACGCATGTTTCGCAACCGCCAGCTCTACCGCGATATCGTCGTTATCCGGCGCGAGAGCCGCGGCCCGGTCCAGGGCATCCACCGCGTCACTCGGCGATCCGGCATCGACCAATGCGCCGCCCAACAGCGCCCAGGCAACCGGTTCATCCGGGTGCGCCGATGCGATACGCCGGAACAGCACCGCCGCACCGGCCGCATCCCCGTCCGCATGGCGCTGGGTTGCCTGTTGCAGCAGGGCGCTACTGTCTTCCGGCTGCGCCGAATCGTCGTTCATTGCCGCTTCGACCGAATGGTGACTGGCGGCATCATCTTACAGGGACGTGTTTTTCGATTAACATACATATACATTCATTAGCATGCAGCGGACCGGCGCGGGGATGGCAAAGCGCCGCTCCCAATCGCCAATTTAGGAATATAAGAACAATACATCCGATTTCAACAGGAGGATCGTCTTCATGACAACATCGGCAGCATTACGGCACGCGGTGGCGGCCTACAACCTTTCCGCAACATCGGAGAACAGAATCCACGACGATGCGGTTGCGAAGAAATTTGGCTTCGCCGGCGGGCTGGTACCGGGCGTTGAAGTTTACGCCTATATGAGTCACCTCGCGGTTCAGCATTACGGTCTCGACTGGCTGCAGCGAGGCAGTGCCGAATGCCGTTTGCTGAAACCGGTTTATGATGGCAGGGAAGCCGTTGCCACGGGCACGCCCAGCGGCGATGGCGGACTGGACCTGCAGGTGACGATGGGCGATATCCTGTGCGCGACCGGATCCGCGCGGCTTGAGGCGCCGGAACCCGCGCCACCCATTGACGAGATCGCCGCCGGACCGCTGCCATCCGAACGCCCGGAAGCCGCTCCGGAATCATTGCAGCCGGGCATGGTACTCGGCACGTTCGAAGCGCAATACAATGACGAGGAGAACCTTGCCTATTTGCGCGACGCCCGGGAGACATTGCCGATTTACGCCGACGAAAAGATCACCCATCCCGGACTGATCCTGCGGCTCGCCAATCGCGCGCTCGGGTCGAACGTGAAGATGGGACCATGGATGCATGTCGGCAGCCATATCCACAATTATACCACCGCAGCGTTCGGCGACCGGCTTTCCGCCCGGGCGCAAGTGGTGAAGGAATACGAGCACAAGGGCCACCGATTTGTCGAACTGGCCGTCTGCGCTATCGCCAATGAGACGAAATGCATTGCCCGCATCCAGCACACGGCGATCTATCGCCCGCGACAGGTTGCCGGATAGTTTCATGCATTGGCGCGGGTTCCGGTTGACCCCGGGCCGGGCAACAGTAATATGCGCGCTGCGCCATGGCGCGCCCCTGTGGCGGAACTGGTAGACGCGACAGATTCAAAATCTGTTTCTCGTAAGGGAGTGGGGGTTCGATTCCCTCCAGGGGCACCATTTATTTCAAAGACTTACTAATTTTGTGAGGGCACCTCGGCAATGGCGCAGCATTGCCCGCAAGCAATAGGTAAGCACGCGGATAGATTTCGCACTTTCCAAGGCACTGCAGTAGGCCATCCTCTTGGACAGATACCGCCTATTCATCCTGCAATATTTAAGATTCTAAAGATAAAGACCCGTCCAAGCCGTCCAGAAATCAATTCGATCAATAGGTTGCAGAGGTCATTGTTGCCGTCGCAACCCAAAGTATTGGCCTCCCACACAGCGAGCGTTTGCGTGTCCGAGGGAATTGCCGATTCTACCCCGCCGCAAAAGCCAATATGACATTGGCCTGGACAGAACAACGACCCCCAACCGAATCAGGCCATATCCATTCAAAAACCTGTCCCGGAAATTCGAATCCGAAATGGCACATATGACGGGGGCTTTTAACGGCCCATTATCCGGAACGCGCTCAACACACCGATTGATCCGGCATATGCGGTTAGCCCTTGTTCAGGCCACCCGGTTCATCGGGGGTGCGACCTCAGTCTCCAACCGACGGTCCAGCAAACCCTCTTCGCACGCCTTTATCTGTTGTGCGAGATACTTCGAGAAGATACGGACGTGCGGCAATCCCCCGCCGGTAAACCAAAGACCGGGTTGCGGTGTACGGCACCACATATTGCGGAGCTCACCAGTCTCGTCGAAACCCCAAACCTGGCCGATACGGTCAGCGATCGTGTCGCCCATAAAGTGGCGCACCACGTCCTGCTGATTCTTGTAGCCTGTCGCGGCGACGATAACGTCGGCTTCCGCAACACTGCCGTCCTTCATCAGAAGACCGTTGGCAACGACCCTGTCAATGTCCTGGTGCTGCAACAACTTGATCTTACCGTCCACGATCAGGTCCGAGGCGCCAACGTTGAAATAGTAACCGCCCCCGCGACGCAGATATTTCATTTGATAGCCGGTATCGTCCGGTTCGCCGTTGTCGAGCCGGAAACCACGCGCCGCGAGCCCCTCGAGCAACGCTGCATCCGCCTTCTGGCACGCCGCGGCGGTCAGCTGGTATCCCTTCACCAGCACCGGATATGGTGATGCCGTCGCAATGAGATCACATTCTTCCACGGGCGCGCCCTGCTGATAAAGTTCATATATGCGCTGGGCTTCCTTCAGGCTCACAATCAAGGTCGTGCTGCGTTGAACAATCGACGTATCCACGCCGCTCTGGCAAAGGTCATGCGCAACGTCGTGTCCGCTGTTGCCAGTCCCCAGAACGATCCCCTTGCCACCTTTCCACGCCGCGCCGGACTTATAGGCGCTGGAGTGCATCAGCTCGCCCTTGAAATTTTCCTTGCCCGGCAAATCGGGCATGACCGGTATGGCACTGACGCCCGTGGCGAAGACGACATGGCGCGGACGCAAGATACGTTCGCTGCCGTCCGGCCGGCGCACCTGTAGCGTCCAACAATCCGCCGCCTCGTCATAGCTGCCCCCCGTGAACTCGGTAGAAGTCCAGACGTTGAGTTCCATGGTATCGGCGTAGAACTCCAGCCAGTTCGCGATCTTGTCCCGCGGAATGAAAACGGGATAGTTCGACGGAAACGGCATGTAAGGCATGTGGTCCACGAACACCTCATTGTGCAGAACGAGATTGTGGTACCGCTTGCGCCAGGCGTCCCCGACCCGCTCCTGCTTGTCGATGACCAGGGTATCGACACCGAGGACACCCAGACTGGCAGCAATGCCAAGGCCACACTGGCTTCCACCGATCACGACGACGGCCGGTTCCCGGTCCGCATACGCCAATTTCCGTGTACGGACATCCATCCAGTTTTCCGACCCAAAACCACCCGACCATTCATCACCGCGCGGGCGGCGCGCACCGATTTGTTCCTCATGGCCCTTGATTTCATCCAGGGACGTCAGCAAAACCCAGGCGCCGAAACGGTCCGGGTTGCCCTGTATCGGCACAAGGCGCAACACGCCGTTGCCTGTGCCTGTTTTGGTCTCGAAGCAGAAGATTGCCTCGATCGTGTCCACCCCTGCCCTTTTGACCCATCGAGGCGGCGTGCGGTCGTCTGAAAGAATGAAATCATGTGGCTGCGCGGATGGCATAAGGTCGCCCATCGCCACATTTATATTGTCGCGGCCACTGAAGGTGCGGAGGTGCCAGGTGAAGGCCACGAGGTCACGCCAATGGCCATCTTCGAGAAACATTTCCGCTGCGGCTTTCATGTCTTCGGCGACAAGTGCAGCTTCAAAAGCGCGCAACCAATTGGTAGCAACCTCAACCGGGTTAACGACTCCTCCCTGGTCAGACATCCTTTTCCCTCCTCCTGATCAATCGCCCGGCCGTCACTGGAACAAGTTCATGCAACCAGGCGCGGTATTCTACGAACCATACTGGATCGATTTTTCCCAATACTGTCAAGAAAGCGGCGCGCGCCCAATAGCCGGTTTTCGCTATTGTCCTGATCGCACCACCGCGGTGGTTATCAAGATCATTGGGCGGATGTGCCGGCGATGCCGCGCCGACTTCCACACATCTCCCAAGATGCGCTAATGTTAAAACCAAAGCGTCATTAGGCGCATCAAACAGGCTGCTGTGGAGGTTGAGCCGCCAATGTCCGACACCCCTTCCCTGACAGTAAACAACCGCGTGCGATCCTTGCCGAATGGCATCGCTCCAGATACGCCGCTACTGGATATACTCCGCAACACGCTGGGAATGACCGGCACCCGCTTCGGCTGCGGATTGGAGCAGTGCGGCGCCTGCATGGTGCTGGTTGATGGCCAGCCAGTGCAGTCATGTAACGCAGCCTTGGACTCGGTCGCAGGCAAACAGGTCACGACGATTGAAGGGCTGGCAGGATCTGACGGCACGCTGCACCCGCTGCAACAGGCTTTTCTGGAGGAGCAGGCCGGGCAGTGCGGTTATTGCCTTTCCGGCATCCTTATCTCGGCCAAGGCGCTTCTGGACCGGAACCCGAACCCGACGCGAAGCGAGATTGCGGCAGCACTGGATGACAATCTCTGCCGTTGCGGCTCGCATGTTCGCATTCTGAAAGCGGTGGAACGGGCCGCGGCAATCATGCGGGCGGAGGGCTAGGCCATGAACGAAAGCATAAAACTGCCAGCCAGCCTGACCGGGAACCCGCGGTTGGACCGTTGGATAAAATTCGAGGACGACCGCACCGTGCGCGTCGCTTCCGGAAAAGTCGAGATCGGTCAGGGGATTGTCACCGCGCTGGCACAGATTGCGGCGGAAGAACTCGACATGCCGCTGCAGCGCGTATCCCTGCTATCCGGCAGCACCGAATATGGACCGGATGAACAATATACGTCATCCAGCCTTTCGGTCATGGTCTCCGGCGCATCGATCCGGCTGGTCTGTGCCGAAGTGCGGGCCTTGCTGACCGAACAGGCAGCATTGCGGCTGAACTGCTCGCCGGATGACCTGGATGTAGCGGAAGGCGCGTTCGTGAAAGATGGCGTGGCAACCGGCCTGGACTACTGGGATGTCGCCCCGGCTATCGACCTGAGCCAGGCACCGACGGGACGCGCCAAACCCAAATCTGCAGACGAGTATCGGCTGGTTGGCCAGGAGGTACCGCGAACAGATCTGCCGGGCAAAGTGACCGGCGCAGCCGAAACCTATCTGCACGACATGCGCCCGGCAGACGCCGTGCACGCCCGCACACTGCGCCAGCCGGGCCCCCGTGCGGTGCTGGAAGCGCTGGACGAAGATGCCGTGCGCCGCGCCAGCGGTGATGAAGGTTTGCGCATCGTCCGCCGCGCCAGTTTCGTCGCCTTTGTGAGCGCCAGCGAACGCAAGGCGGAAGCCGCAGCGATCTATGCCGAGGCCAACGCGAAATGGTCTGGCCTGCGCGACTTTCGCGGCAGCGAACAAGAGGGCGCCTGGCTGGTTGGACAACCAGCGGAATTGCGCGAGTACGGCGCGGCAGTGGCGGATACCGCAGATGCCTCGGCGATGGTCGAGGCGACCTACACCCGGCCCCACATCGCCCACGCCTCCATGGGGCCGTCGGCGGCGATTGCGCAGTATGATGGCGACACCATGACGATCTGGTCGCATGGGCAGGGTATGCATCCGTTGCGCAAGAATGTGGCTGACATGCTGGGGCTGGATCCGGCCAAGGTGATTTGCCACCATCGCCATGGCCCTGGCTGCTATGGCCATAATGGTTCGGACGACGCAGCGGCGGATGCCGCCATCGTCGCCCTGGCGCTGCCCGGCGAAACCGTGCGACTGCAATGGCGGCGCGAGGAAGAATTTGCCTATGAACCGGTCAGCCCGGCCATGTCGGTTACAATCAAGGTCGCGGTGGATCCCGCCGGGAACCCGGTGGATTGGACCCAGGAAATCTGGAGCGCCAGCCATGTGCAGCGTCCGGGCTCCGGCAGCGGGTATCTGCTGCCAAGCGAAGCGCTGGAAAACCCGCCGCCGCCGGTCAAGGTCACTGACCCGCCGGAGGAGCGCGGCGGCGGCGGCACCCGCAATGCCGCACCGCTCTACCGGATACCGGCGCATCGCATCAAACATCATCTGGTGACGGAAGGTCCGGTGCGGACGTCCGCCCTGCGCGGACTCGGCGCACCAACCAATGTCTTCGCCATGGAATGCATGATGGACGAATTGGCGGCCCGCGCCGGCAAGGACCCGCTTGCCTATCGGCTGGCGCTGCTGGACGACCCGCGCGCCCGCGCCGTACTGGAGCGAACCGCAGCAATGGCCGATTGGGCCAGCCGAGGTTCCGGCGGTGAAGGCAAGGGATTGGGCATCGCCTTTGCGCGCTACAAGAACCTGGCGGCCTATTCCGCCGTTGCGGTCGCGGTGACGGTGGCAGACGACGTGCGGCTCGACCATATCTGGAGCGCCAGCGATGCCGGTCTGGTCATCAACCCGAACGGGGCGCGCAACCAGTTGGAAGGCGGCATTGTGCAGGCCGCCAGCTTTGCCCTCAAGGAACAGGTAACGCTTGAGGGCAATGGCATCGCTTCCCGGGACTGGGACGCCTATCCGATCCTGCGTTTCAGCGATGTGCCACCGGTTGACGTCGACATCATCGGCGCGCCGGACGATCCGTCACTGGGCATGGGCGAGTGTACGGTCGGTCCCACCTGCGCTGCCATCGGCAATGCCGTCGCACATGCGCTTGGCCGGCGGATGTACGACATGCCATTGAACCGCGAACGGATCATGACGGCATTGCTGGGCACGTGACCCCCCAAGGTTCATCCCTTCCGGAATAGCGCCTTCGGGTCATTTCCTCTGACAGTGCTGTTGCCGTCGGCAGCCAAAAAACATGCTGCCCGGTGCAAAAAATCATCATTTTTGATCGATCCAGACGTATTAACCCTTTGATAACACAAGAAAACAGGTTGAAACGGTCGAAAAATGTCTACATTTGTCTACATTTTTGCCTGCCCGCCCTGCCGGAGTGTTTTCAGGCCGCTACTAAATAGGATTAATAGCATAATTTTTCAGTAAATGCAAGACACGCCGATGGCTTCGTGGTAACGCAATTGAGAATTCCGGCGCAAAACTGCGAAAGCCAAGATACTGGATATTGTTGTCGACGAGAGCCTACCCTTCTTTGAGCGCCTGGCCCTGGACCTTACGGAAAAGGGATACAGCATACATGCCGATGCCCTGCCGACCGGCCTTGCCGAAAGGCTGTGGGGGCAGTTGCAGGGCAATTCATTCCAGACATTCCGCAAGGCCGGCATCGGACGGGATGGGGCATTCACGCTGGATGCGCTTGTCCGCAATGACGAAATTTCATGGATCGACGGCGCATCCGAAGCGGAAACCGGATGGGTGGACTGGATGGAAACGATGCAGCAGTTCCTCAATACCCGGCTGTTCCTGGGGCTGTTTTCCTTCGAAAGTCACTTCGCCCATTATGCGGAAGGCGACTTTTATCGACGGCACCAGGATGCATTTTCCGGCGAAGGAAACAGGGTCCTTTCCATCATCCTCTACCTGAACAAGGGCTGGGTCGCTGCCGATGGCGGCGAACTGGTTCTGTTCACCGGCGCCGGATCGGATACCCCCGTGCATGTCCCGCCCCTGTTCGGCACCATCGTTGTCTTTCTGAGCGAAGATTTTCCCCATGAGGTTCTGAGGGTCAATGGCGAGCGGCTTTCCATCGCCGGCTGGTTTCGCGCCCAGGGCGCGCATCCCAACCGGATCGACCTTCCCTGAAAACAAAACCGGTCCAACCGGATCACAGGTTTACCGTTCCAGCGGCACAGTCAGCAGGTTGAGTTTCTTGACACCCGCGTCTCGCAGCAATTCCATCACCGCAACGACCTCGTCGGTCATCGCGCCGCCATCCGCCTTCAACCGCACCCGGGTATCTGCCGCCGTCAACCGTTCGGCAACGGCAGCACCAAGCGACGCTTCATCCATAATCACGCCGTCCAGCGCCAGTTCACCGCCCGCGCCGACCAGCACCAGCAGTTCCGGCACCGCCGCCTGTCCCTCGCTTGCGGAGCGGGCGGGCGTTACCTCGAACGGGTCCGATGCGGCCAGCCGTCCGGCCAGCATGAAAAAGATCAGCAGCAGGAAGACGATATTGATGAGCGGCAGGATACGCTCTTCTTCGTTCTTCCGGCGGCGCTGGAAAAATTGCATGGCGCCCTACCGGCTGCGCGTCAGGGAAAGGTCACGCGCCCCTGCCGCCGACAATGCATCAAGCACCGCGATGGCGTCCTGCAGGACAATGCCGGCGGCGGGCCGGATAACGACACGCTGATCGGGTTTCTGCCGGACCTTCTCGCCGACCCGTTCCGCCAGCGCCGACAGGGTGATCGACTGCCCGGCCAGACGCAAACCGTCAGACCGCAGTTCAACCAGCATGGCGCCTTCCATCGCCGGCGCGACCGCTCCCTTGCCGGGCGCGCTCAAATCAATCGCCCGCCAATCCAGAAAGGACGACGCGAGCATAAAGAAAACCAGCAGGATGAAGACAACGTCGATCAGCGGCGTCAGGCTGATCGATGCGCGACGCCTTGCCTGCCTATTCGCCAGTCGCAGCGACGGCGGTGCGGATGCTTGCGGCTGCATGGGTACGCGCTTCCTTCCGGGGCTCCACCCGGATACCGGGTTCTTCGGACAGGTCTTCGGTGAAAACCTGGGTGACGATATTGTCGAGTTCGAAGGCGACCCGGTCGACGCGCCGTTCCAGCCAGTTCTGGGCCACGACGGCAGGGATTGCCACGGCAAGCCCGACCGCGGTCGTCAACAGCGCTTCCCAGATGCCGCCGGACAGGATCGACGGATCGACCTGGTTGCCCGCTTCGGACAGGCGGCGGAACGCCTCGATCATTCCCAGCACCGTGCCGAACAGGCCGAGCAGCGGCGCTAGCGAGGCGATGACTTCCAGCGGCCGCATCAGGCCACGCAGCGATTCCAGCACATCACTGCCACAGCGGATCAGTTCCTCGCGCAGCTTCCCTTCGGCGACACCGCGCATCTGTCCGCGGATTGCCAGCCCCAGTACCCAGGCGACGGGGTTTGCCGCCCCACTGAGCAGCACGAGCGCTTCCTCTTCCCGCCCGGCCTTGTAGAGGCCCAGCGCCGCCCGCGCCGTCCGGCGGTCGCCAAGCCGCGCCTGACGGAATTGCCACAGTTTGGCCAGCACGATCGCGAGCGCCACCACCGACATGGCCAGCAGGATCGCCACGACCGGGCCGCCGGATTCAATCAATCCCGATACGCCGGCATGGATACCGTCCAGCATGCCCTCGGGCGCGGCCGGCGCGACTGGCGCGATTGTTTCTTCGTTGTTCATGGTGTCTGTATCCGCAGGTTCAGAAAGATTATTTGATAAAGGGTGCCGTCGTCCGCGACGTGGTTTTCACAAGCGCCAGACAATCGTCCCGGGGTCCCGCCGCAACGCGGCAGGCCATGATGTCATTCAGCAGGACACGGCCGATCCCGGCACAGGGCTGGTCCGCAATGTCGAAGACCTTCAGGCTGGTCTTGCCCACTGTCAGCGGCGCGGCCTCGACCGCCAGCCGTCGGGCGACAACCCCGTCGGCATCGAACATCACCAGGTCGAACTTCAGGGATTCGAACGCCGTACCCGCATCGTTTCGCAGCACCAGGTATGCCCGGCACGCCGCGCCGTTCGCTTCCAGCTTGTTCAGTTCCACCGCGACAACCGGCCCCTCGGCGCGCGCGGGCAGCGCTGCGGCCCCCAGTAACAGTACAAAAACAGCTAATCGGAACATTTATTTACCCTTGTCGGCCTGAAGCGGCAGCACGGCAGATGGCCCCTGCTCTGTAGCGCCAAGTTATTTCGAATGATTCGCATTATCAATAAATGTTTTTAGGCCGCTCACTCCAATGGCGCGGATCATTCCTTCGAGAACGACGGCGCGAAGCCGAAACGCCGTTTGAACGCCGTCGAAAAACTCGCGGGATTGGCGTATCCGGCGCGGTAGGCCGCCTCGCTGACGGTGACCCCGTCCAGTTCGATCGCGGTGCGCGCCTGCTGCAATCGAAGATCACGGCGGAATTCCGCAATCGTCGTATTGTAGGATTTCTTGAACGCCGCCTGCATCGACCCGACACTCAACCCGAATTCCTGCGCCATCGTCTGCAGCGACGGATTACGATCCAGGTTTTCCTGCAAATACCGCCGGATGCGCTGGGCGCGGAACTGGGTGCCGACGCGCCGGGTTGCCACCACCGCGCCCGTGGCCGGCGTGATGATGAACGACAAAGCCTCGCGCACGATTTCAATGGCCTTGCTCTCCACCGCCATATTCTGGATCGGCTTCGGTCCTTCCGTCGGATTGAGTATCTGTTCCGCCAGCGACAGAACGTGTTTCGACGGGGTCCACGCAGCCGTCGCACAATGCGTATCGATAAATCGCTGCAAGTTCCCGTTGGGCAGCGTCTGATCCTGCAACAATTCCCGGACCCAGTCCGGCGGGATGCTGATCATGACCTTGCGGACACGCATGCCTTTTTGCGATTCCCGGCGCAACAGCATCGGCTCGGTCAGCGCCCAGGCATGTCCGGCACTGCCTTCCGAACGCCCCAGTTGTATCGGCTTGTCACCCAGCCAGACCGTCAGCGTCCCCTCCAGAATGATGGCGACCTTCAGGACCGGCTGCACGAGCCACTGGATGTTCAGATCGTGCGCCTCTTCCGTCTCGCTCGCATGGACCCTAAGACCCGAATGGCATTCAACGTTGTTGAATTGCCCCATGATCGCGGTATCGCGCATCGCCAGCGCTGGCGCGGTGATCGCGTAGGATCCGTCCGACCGCGTATCGGACATCCGCAGCAACGCATGATGCGTAATGTTCCTGTCCTGCCGGCGGGCGTCCTTCGTCAACATCAGCCTTTTCCCTGGTCTTCGGTCATGCGCTTCCGCACCGCCAGACGGCGAGCACCGCATGCCGGTCGATCTTCTTGATATTAATAATAATTCGCAATATGTAAAGCACCCGGTTCGATACACCCCCATCACGGCGGTGAACCTGATTGGTCAAAATGTTGTTTTATTAGTGATTTTTTAAACGTTATTTGCGATTTCGGAAAAGCCTTCAGCGTGGCGCTTCCCGTAGACCTGATGTTATTAAGAACCATTCGCAATAAACGCGACTTCGAATTCAGGGCAAGGACGGGAAGACCAATGACGAGTAACCGAGGTTTCACGCGCGGGCGGGCGCCGTATACATCCATAACGGCCAGCCATGCCGCAATCATACTGGGCGCATCGCTCATCCTCGCCCCAGGCCTATCAAATGCGCAGTCGGCGCAGGACGGCGCCGCGGTACTGGAACCGATTTCCGTGACGGCGACTGAAGTGGCCCCCGGTGGCGTCCAGGTCCGTGAAGAACAGATCGAACGCGCCAACCCTTCCGACATCAAGGAAGTATTCGGCGCTGAAGCGGCAATCAATGTCGGCGGCGGATCGGACGTATCGCGCAAGATCTATGTCAACGGCATCGAGGACACCAACCTGAACGTCAAGATCGATGGCGCCCGGCAGGTCAATTCGGCATTCCATCATCTGGGCACGGCGATCATCGACCCCGGCCTGCTGAAAACGGTGCGCACCGAAACCGGCGTCGGCCCGGCCGATGTAGGGCCCGGGTCATTGGGTGGGTCAATCGCCTTTGAAACCAAGGACGCGCGTGACCTGCTGGAACGCGACGACATGTTCGGCGGATACGGGCAGCTGCAATACGATTCAAATGTTCATGGCTTCAGCGAGGTCCTGACCCTTGCCGCCCAGTATGACGGCTTCGAGGGGCTGCTGTACGGCTCCAATGACGGCGGCCGCAATTACACCGATGGCGATGGTGTCGAGGCGCTGGGCACGGCCCCGGAAATGCGGAATTACCTGGGAAAATTCGCATGGTCGGGCAATACCGGCAGCCGGATCGACTTCAATGCCGGCATGCTGGAAGACGCCGGCATCCGCCCGAACCGGGCCAATTTCGGTGCACTGGTAAACGGCGCGCCGGCAACATTCCAGCGCTTCGAGCGCCGGACCTACAGCATTGCCTATACCGATGAAAACCCGACCGACATGCTGAACCCGGAAGTGGTGCTGAGCTATAACAAGTCGTCGTTATTCATCGATGAGTTGGCATTCGGGCCGAACACCATCGACCTCGCATCGGAAACCGAAAGCTACAACGGCAAGTTCGCCAATACGTTTTCAACCGATCTGGGCATTTTCCGGTCCGGCAAGATCACGACCGGCTTCGATTTTTTCCACGACACGGGGCTTGGCAATATCGAACGCAGCCTTGGCGGCGCGACACAACTGGTGAACGAGGAAACCTCAACCAATATCGGTGGGTTCGTGCAGGCGCGTATGCGCATTACCGACCAGTTCCGCATCTCGCTGGGCGGCCGCTTCGACCGCCAGTCGTTTGAGGGTATCGAAGGAACCGAAATCGACGGCAGCGGCCTGAGCGGCAACATCAACCTGGAATATGACATCGTCCCGGGGGTCACGCCCTACGCCGGCGCGGGCACGACCTATGGCGGCATCCCACTGGGTGAATCGGCAATCTACAATTTCGGCGGCCAATGGAACTATACCGGCCTGACCTCATCGCGCTCCGCCAATTACAAGGTCGGTCTCAAGGCCGAACAGGGCGGTTTTTCCGGTGACGTCAACTTCTACTATAACGAAATTTACGACACCCATGACCGTGGTAGCGTGACCCGCAACAGCACCCGCGACCTGTTGTCGCGCGGTGTCAATGTCGCCGGCCAGTATGACTACGGCACCGGCTTTGTCCGTGGCACATACTCCCATAATCACTTCCGGTCGGATGGTGACCTGCTGACCAGTGGCGTTGCCTCGTTCCACGGGCTGCAGATGGGTGACCTGTTCACGGCCGAAGCCGCCCATGATTTCTTCGACAGCGGTATCCGGATCGGCGCTTCCTCGGAAACAGCACTGCGCGATGACGAAAATCAGGCCGCCCCGGCAAAGGGCTACACCGTCGTGAATATCTACGGGCAGTGGCGACCGGAAGGCTTCGACTACATCACATTGCGTGCCGACCTGAAGAACCTGCTGGATCGCAGCTATGCCGACCGTGCGACATCTGGCGCGGACAATGCCCAGGTCATCCCCTTCAAGGAACCCGGGAGGACGCTGTTGCTGACGGCAAAAGTCGAATTCTGACCCGGCTGGAACCACGGTTTCCGGCGAATGGGCGATTGATTTCGCCCATTCGTCGTTTCCGTTTCCGGACCATCGACACACGAAACCGCCACATCGGCCTCGTATCACGCCATCTTTATCCAAAGGAACCCTAATGAAGCGTGCCATCTCCACTCTACTGGCAATCGCCGCCATCGCGGTTCTGCCACCGTCGCTTGCCGCCGGGGAAACCGTCACGCTATCCGACATCGCGGGCCGCGATGTTCGGGTGCAGGTGCCGGTCACCCGCATGATCCTGGGCGAAGGCCGCTTCCTGCCCAGCATCGCGATTCTGGACCGGGAAAACCCGATCAAATGGGTCGCGGGCATGATGGGCGACTTCAAACAGTTCGACCCCGCCAGCTACAGCCAGTACCGGAAGCGCTTTCCCGCGATTGACGACATCCCGACCATAGGGCGGAACGGCGCTGAATCCTTCAGCCTGGAGACCGCGATTACGACCCGGCCTGAGGTTGCGATCTTTGGCCTGAACAGCGCCCATGGCCCCAATGCCCGGAACAAGGACATTCTCGACAAGCTGGGTGCCGCGGGCATCCCCGTTGTCATCATCGATTTCCGTATTGATCCCCTGGTGAACACGCCCCGGAGCATTGCGCTGCTGGCAAAACTGATGGGTCGGGAAAACGAGGCCCGCGAGTTTCTGGAATTCTACACCGCACAAATAAACCTGGTCCGCGACCGCTTGGCCGGCGTCACGTCACGGCCGACGGTCTTCATGGAAAGTCGTGTCGGGCTGCGCGATTCCTGTTGCGAGGCGATAGGGCGGCACATGATGGGCCGGTTCATCGAATGGGCGGGCGGTACAAACCTCGTCGGCGAAAAGATTCCCGGCACCCATGGCATGGTCAGTCTGGAATACCTGCTGGTCAACCAGCCGGATTTTTATATCGGCACGGCCATCGGTTCCGCAACGAAGCCCGATGCAGCAGCCAAGCGGATCGTCCTTGGCGCCAGTGCCGATGAAACTCTGGCGCGCGGCTCGCTGGCGAAAGCAACGAATCGGCTGGGCATTGCCCAGCTCAGCGCCATTCAATCGGGCCGGGCCTATTCGATCTGGCATCACTTCTACAACACACCGATGAATGTCGTCGCCGTACAGGCGATGGCGAAATGGCTGCATCCTGAAAAATTCCGCGACCTGTCACCGCGCCAAACGTTGGAAACCTACTTCAACCGCTTCCAGCCCTTCCCGGTAGACGGCGTTTACTGGATCGGCCTCGAACCGGGTCGTCCGCAATGAGTGCGCTGGCCGAACCCGGCGCTTCCGCCGCGCCACAGCACCGCGAGTCGCTGGCCACGGGGTACCGCCGGTTCGTGTTTCGGCGCGTCCTGTGGCTTACGGTTCTGACGATCCTTCTGGTCGCCTCGGTTCTCTACAATATCGCCAATGGTCCTGCAGGGCTCGATATCGGCACGGTGATCACCGGGATATTTGACCCGGCAACACTGCCGATCGCCGAACGCATCATCATATGGGACGTGCGGCTGCCCTATGCCCTGATGGCCGCCATCGTGGGCGCCTGTCTCGGCCTCGCCGGGGCGGAAATGCAGACGGTCCTGAATAATTCGCTCGCCAGCCCCTCCACCCTGGGCGTGATGTACGCCGCAACGCTCGGCGCGTCACTGGCAATCGTCTTCGATCTTGCCGGTCCGCTCGGCATCCCCGAAAACTACATCGTGCCGGTCTGCGCCTTTGTCGGCGCGGTCGCATCGATTCTGCTGATCCAGACGCTGTCGCGCGCCTATGGCGCCACCGTAGATACCGTGGTGCTGTTCGGCATCGCCATGGTGTTTGCGCTGCAGGCGCTGATCTCGCTGATCCAGTTTGTCGCCGATAGCGACAGCCTGCAGCAGATCGTGTTCTGGACCATGGGCAGCCTCGCCCGGGCGACCTGGGAAAAGCTCGCCATCATTACCGCAGTCTTCGCCATCTGCCTGCCGCTATCGATCCGGCAGGTATGGAAAATGACCGCGTTACGCGGCGGTGAAAGCTACGCCATCAGTTTCGGCGTTTCGGTGGAACGGCTGCGCCTGATCGTGCTGTTGCGGGTCAGTGTCCTGACCGCCGTCGCCGTCGCCTTCACCGGCGTGATCGGCTTCATCGGGCTGGTCGGTCCGCATATCGCCCGGCTGGCCTTCGGGGAGGATCACCGTTTCTACCTGCCCGGCTCTGCCCTTGCCGGCGCGTTCATCCTGTCTGGCGCATCCATTGCCAGCAAGTCCATCGTGCCGGGCATTCTCATTCCCGACGGGATTGTCACCGCACTGATCGGCATCCCACTTTTTCTTGGCCTGTTGCTGGCACAGAAACGGCGGCCGCAATGACCACCCTCACCGTCGACAACCTTGGCCTTCGATATGGTGAAAAAACCGTACTGGAGCGTGTCAGCCTTCCGGAAATCCCGGCCGGGTCACTGGTCGGCATCCTGGGGCCCAACGGCGCCGGGAAATCGACCCTGCTGCGGGCGCTGGCCGGGACCGGCCGCTA
>Ga0222651_1000103_pt1 | contig 63728 bp, 34 predicted proteins | sample AntAcemetagen369_FD_179855 | JGI IMG/M metagenome (GOLD analysis project Ga0222651, IMG submission 179855) | Saline water microbial communities from Ace Lake, Antarctica - #369 | ecosystem: Environmental > Aquatic > Non-marine Saline and Alkaline > Saline | place: Antarctica: Ace Lake...
ATCCCATAGGTACTATTTCAAAAGATGATTACACCTTTCCATTGCCCATCACTGAAACTCTTAACAACCCTAATTTAGAATAGAATTAAAGTACTATTTATGTCTGGCCGTGTAAATTCCCCGTATCAAATATAATAGGGAGGTTTTACACGGCTTTTGTTCTTGGTACTAGAAGCTTCCAGGGTGCTTGCAGAAAAATTGGTTGTTGAATATGAAGATGAGAAAGCAGCAATAGATGAAGCCTTCATTAGAATTCTAGGTAGGCTTCCCAAAGAAGACGAAGAAAAGGTGTTGGAAGAATTTTATGCTGAGGAGTTATCAAGATTCCAGAAAGAACCTGATATTGCCGCAAATACTTTATCGGTAGGTGAGAATCTCCATCCGCCGAAAAGGAAGCGATAAGAACGGCAGCCTTAATGCAAGTCATCGTAGCCCTTTATAATTTGGAGGAGACAGTCACCAAAACATAATTATTTCCATTACACTTTATTCTTGGACCACTTGTCTTGGTTGGATTTATTAAGTTCAACAAGGCGTCTTTATGACAATTTTTTTAATCTTCTAGGAAAGTAGTTCTATCACATAATAGATATTTATTTCCTGTTTAGGGGTTAATTAACTACTTTATTCGGAGTTTTGGTATACATATTTTTTTCATTATTTTTTTTAGTAAATAGTATAAATATATTTCTAAAAAGATAGTATTTTATAATAATTCGAATTTAAACATACCTTTCATACCTGAAAAATTCCATCAATACAAATTGATATTTTATATTGAAAAAATTTATTTACTTTAATTAATTCATTGATAGTAATAAGATTGTGATTGATTATTTATTTTTAAAGTTTTTCATCTATTTCGAAATAAAAATAGGAGGATTTTTTATAAATCCTTACCTAAAATTAATTACCTATGAAGCAAAACTCCGGTAGGTAAAAATGATTTTGCTTTTCAACTAAATTTTCACCGTCCGAAAATAGATTAGAATTCAATCAATAAACCCAAAAATCATGAAGAATAGAATAGCATATCTATTGAGAAAAGTATACAAGCAACTGCTTTATGCATGTTTTCTTCAATATTTGTTAATACCTAACCTTCTGGCTAATAATTCCCGGAATGTTATAGAATTAAATCATCTCATTACAATTGAAACAAATTGGACAACCGCATTTATGATCCTTATTGACGGCACAGTTGTGGATACCAATGGAGAACCTATTCCAGGGGCAACCGTGGTCGTTGAAGGTACCACATCTGGAACGGTTTCTGACTTGTACGGAAATTTTAATTTAGAAGTAGCGGAGGGAGCTGTTTTAGTAATTTCTTTTATTGGGTACCAACCCCAAAGGATACCAATAGGTAACAAAGGGAATTTAGATATTATTTTAAGGGAGGAATTATCCGCACTTAATGAGGTTGTTGTGGTCGGTTATGGTACCCAAGAGAAGAAGGATTTAACTGGCGCGGTTAGTTCGATATCTTCGAAGGATTTCGCAAATATGCCTGTCCAGGGTGTAGATAAGGCCTTGGCTGGAAGAATTCCAGGATTAGATATAGTTTCTTCAGGTACTACGCCCGGATCTACTAGTCAAATAAGGTTGCGTGGAAATCGTTCATTTACAGCATCCAATGAACCTCTGATTATCTTAAATGGTGTTCCATTTTATGGATCGATAAACGACATTAATCCTTATGATATTGAATCAATTGATGTCTTAAAAGATGCCGCATCAACTGCCATTTATGGTTCCCGTGGTGCCAATGGAGTTATCATCATTACTTCAAAAAGTGGCCAGTTAGGCCCTCCAAAATTCATCCTTGAAAGTTATGCTGGCCCTAAGATGGCATATGGGAAGTTGCCCTATCAAAACGGAGAACAATATGCCGAAAGAGGACGGGAAGCATTACGCCAAGCAGGAAACTACACGGACCCCAACACCAATTCCACTTTAGATGAAATGTTTTTTGACCCCATAGAATTTGGAAACATACAAGCGGGGAATTCATTTGATTACCCTTCTGCACTGTTACAAAATGGTTTTCAGCAAAAACACCAATTGACTATAATGGGAGGTTCAGAAGGAATAAACTATAACATCGCAGGTAATGTATTTACTGAAGAAGGGTTGTTTCCTGGTCGTCAATTTAATCGATATACCTTAAGTACTAAATTAAATTTCACACTTAGTTCTAAAGTGAATGCAGGAGCTAATATCCTGTTATCTCATAACGAAATGGCAGCCAAAGCTCACGATGGGGTTTTGGAGGCTTCAATACGTACTTCGCCTTTAGGTACACCATATAATGAGGATGGCAGTCCGAGATACCTTCCTACAGGCGATGGCTTCAGTCCTCATCCGCTGGCTGATTATGAATGGGATTCATATCGTTGGGACAACAAGCGTTGGGCTGCATACCTAAATGCCTTTGTCGACATCAAGCTTCTACCTGAATTGAATTACAGAATAAACCTTGGGACTGATGTAAAATTACAAAACCTCAATTCTTCTCTAGGCCAGTTTTCTTATAACCGAAGAGGAGGCCCTCCAGTAGCAGGTAACAGCAGTGCAGTAGCCAACCAAAGCCTTTATGAAAGTATATTGACTTATGATAAAACTTTCCAAGAGCATCACAAAATAACTGCAACGGCTATTCACGGAATTCAAAGGTCACGAGAGGAATTGTTCAACACCAATGTATCCAATATCCCGTATGAAACCTCTCGTTACTACAATATCGGTAGTGCCGAGATTATCAATTCGGTAGGTTCTGATTTGAGGGAATGGAATTTAATTTCCTATGCTGCTCGGCTTTTTTATGGGTACAAAAGTAAATATTTATTAACCCTTTCATTTCGAACTGATGGGGCCTCTCAGTTCTCCGAAGATCATAAATGGGGGTACTTTCCTTCTGCAGCGATGGCGTGGAATATTATGGAAGAAAATTTCATAAACCCATCTGATTGGTTATCCAATTTAAAATTACGGGTTAGTTATGGGGTGACAGGTAATCAGGGAATCGACCCTTACCAAACCCAAGGAGGACTTTCAAGAACTACCTACGCTTGGGATGAGTCCCCTGCTTTTGGATTTCGTTCATCTACATTGGCCAATTCTGATTTGAAATGGGAAAGTACTGAGACCTATAATATTGGGATGGATTTTGAATTGTATGAGGGAAGGGTCAATGTGAATATGGAAGCTTATTACACCAATACCTATGATTTGATTATGTTACGTTTACTTCCTATTTCAACAGGATTCAATCAGGTATTGGAAAATGTGGGTAATACTAGAAACAGGGGGTTTGAGCTGGGGGTCAACACCGTGAATGTAGATCAAAATAAATTCCGATGGAATACAGATGTTTCATTTTTTCTGAATAGGGAAGAAATAGTTGAGCTTTTTAACGGAAAACAGGATGATATTGGAAATCAATGGTTTATTGGTCAGCCAATTCATGTTTATTATGACTTCAAAAAAATCGGTATTTGGCAGTTAACCGAGGAAGCCCAAGCCGCTGAATATGCCAGGGAACCGGGACAAATTAAAGTTCTTGATTTAGATGAAAGCGGAACAGTAAATGATGCCGACCGAATGATTCTTGGAAGCAGGCAGCCAGATTTCGTTGCCAATATTGCCAATAACTTTACCTATAAAAATTGGGACTTGGCATTTACCACTTATGTACGTTGGGGTAATACTATTTATGTTCCTCATTTTAATCCTGCATCCGGTAAGCGGTACAATCATTTGGCGCTGGATTATTGGACTCCCAATAATCCCACCAATGCCCATCCCCGTCCTGATGATGATGTTCAGGGCTCCTTACAGGGTAGCAGTCAGGCCTACAGGGATGGGAGTTATATCCGATTAAGACAGCTATCTATAGGTTATACCTTACCATCTGCCTTGACTGAAAGAATTTCTGTTACCAATTCCAGAATTTATTTATCTGGAGAAAATTTGTGGTATTGGACAAAATCTGAAATGGGTAAGTTTAATATGGAACCAGAGTGGTCCGGAAATGCGGGTTTAATGCCTGCTATTAGAACATTTGTCCTGGGAATAAATGTTTCATTTTAATTTAACAAGAAGCGATGAAAACGATAAAAACATATCACTTGATGAGCCTATTGGCCATGCTTCTTATTGGGGCATGTACAGAAGATTTATTGCAAGAAGAAAATATAAGAACACCTGTAGCGGATCAACATTTTAATACACCAGAAGGCTTTAATGATTTGGTCAGGTCCAGTTATAACTTTCTTAGATCTTATTATGGAAAAGAGGAAGGTCACATGTTGACCACTTTGGGAACTGATATTTGGGGAGCAGGATATGGTAGTGTACAATCCTTTAATAATTATGATGGAGGCATGGCTCCCAGTCATGGATTTTATTGGAACGTATGGTCTGGTTTTTACCAGGGTATTGCCACTTGCAATACGGTTATTTCTCGTTTTTCAAAGGTCGAAGGAATGTCTGAAGATGAGGGCAATATCCGGTTAGGGGAAGCCTATTTTCTCAGGGCGATGTATTACCATATTCTGGTGATGCATTGGGGAGATGTGCCATTAGAATTAGAAGAAATAACGACAGTGAAAACCACGGCAACACGTGCTCCAGAAGAGGAAGTATATGGTCAGATTGTTGAGGATTTATTACTCGCTGAATCTCTGCTTCCAGATGTCCCCTCAGATTACGGAAGAGCTACTAAACCGGCTGCTCAAGCATTATTGGCAAGAGTTTACCTCACCACCAATCAAAATATAAAAGCGACTGATTATGCCAAAAAAGTAATCGAAGATTATAATTTCAGTCTCTTAGATGATTATGCTGAAATTTGGAATATTGAAAACCAAATCAACTCGGAGGTGATTTGGGCGGTTCAGTATACTAGAGATGAACGGTTAAATGAAGGTGGGAACAGAAGCCATTTATATTTTCTAATGGAATATGATTTTGAACCTGGAATCACCCTGGATATAGCGTATGGTCGTTCTTGGGTACGATACTTTCCCAGCAGGTTTTATCTAGATATGTTACAAGAAACAAGATGGAAAGATTCCAGGTATGAAAAAATCTGGAAGGAAGTCTGGTTTGCCAACCATGAAGGAAGTTTACTTTCTGACCAGAATTTGGGAGACACGGCTCTGTTGGTGGTGCCCTATGACATTCCTCAAGAAGTAATTGATGCTAAGGCAGACAAATATACCATATTTGATATCGATAGAATATACGATGGTGAAAACCCCATTGGTAAGAAAAGTAGATGGCCAACACTTTTTGAAAAACATACGGATCCTTTGAGAAGCTCTAATATAAACATTGAAGGTTCTCGTGATTGGTTTGTATTTCGCCTTTCCGAAATGTACTTGATAGCTGCGGAGGCTTTGATGAAAGAAGGAGAAATGGCAGATGGTGTTGATTACATCAATACTGTTCGTAGAAGGGCGGCCAAACTTGGACATGAATCTGATATGGAAATTTCACCAAATGAGTTAACTATTGATTTTATTCTGGATGAACGCGCCTTGGAGTTAGCTGGGGAAATGTTCCGCTGGCCGGATTTGAAACGTACAGGAAAACTCCTTGAAAGAGTCAGATTGTATAACCCTGAAGCTCGACCTCGTATCAAAGAGATGCACTTGGTCAGACCCATTCCTACCAATATGATTGATAGGATAACAAATAAAGATGAATTTTTACAAAACCCAGGATACTAATAAGGTCCGGTGAAACTTATAAATAAGTTGGATAAGTCCTAGCTTCTAATTAGGTTTTATCCTGCTTGTTTTATAATTGGATTTGTTAAATTCTTCCACCTTTTCTTTTTTTTAATATTTTATCTTGAACGCTATGTCTTGAGCAAGTTCTTTTAAGATGTTTATGATTTTATTTAATTAAAAGAAAAATGTAATAATTGCCTCCTTGTGACCAATCCATTTCCACGCTTAACCAGCTTTTAGGCCTGAATATTTTTATTAAAGTCTGTTGAACATTTAATGTAAATTTAGTCGAAATTTATCAAGGTTAATTTCTCGGGTAAAATGATAAACCAATAGAATATTACGGTAATGTAATAACATTTTTTAAAATACCTCCTTCTTAATATGTTCGATGTTTATTACTTTTCCTTTGATTTTTATAGGGATTCATTAGTATTGAATAGGCTAGGTGCATATATTTAGGACAATTAATTAAAATACCATTTGTTTTTTAAGTCTTCGATTGTATTTGTTGATATGATTATTGGATTTCCCAATATTAGAAGTGTTTAAAAGACAGGGAGTTATTTTAAACAAACAATTAACAAAAATCCAAGATCTATGAAAAAACTATTACTTATGGCAGGTAATTGCCTGTCAAAAAGCAAAAGGTTTCACCTTTTAATGCTTTTGTTTATTTCGAGCCTGATGATGACCCAATCGGGTCTGTCAGCTGGTTTTAGCCCAGAGTGGCGAATGGCCTCCTTACTGGAGGATGATGTAACCATCACAGGTAGTGTTGTTGATGAAAATGGCGAACCTTTACCGGGAGCGACTATTTCTGTCCAGGGTACTACCAAAGGAACTGTGACTAATTTGGATGGAATTTTTTCCATTACTGTCCCCGAGTCTTCTACTTTGGTTGTTTCTTTTATTGGTTACGAGGCCCAAACCATTAAGGTAACCAACCAAACTGTATTGAATATAAAACTTAACCAGGATGCTTCAGCTCTTGAAGAAGTGGTGGTGATTGGTTATGGTACGCAGAGAAAATCAGACTTGACCGGTTCAATTGGATCTGTCGGAGAGACCGAACTCAATGAGAGACCATCCCCTTCTTTGAATCAAGCGTTAGCAGGTAGGGTTGCAGGTGTTCAAGTGAACGTAAATTCTGGAAGGCCTGGAGGAAGAACCAATGTCCGTATACGCGGATTTAGTTCTATTAATTCCTCCAATAATCCATTGTATGTGGTGGATGGTGTCATGCTGCCTGTAGGAAATCAGGCACAAGCGAGTAATGCTATTGACTATATAAACCCCAACGATATTGTATCAGTTGAAGTATTGAAGGATGCCTCTTCCACTGCAATTTATGGTTCTAGAGGAGCGAATGGAGTGATTCTGGTTACCACTAAAAAAGGAAAGGCGGGAGATGCAACGCTTACCTATAATGTGGATTTTAGCATAAATACCATAGGTCCCAACAGGCCTGAGGTTTTGAATGCGGAAGAATACCTTGCTGTTGAAGATCTTGCTTGGAGAAATATGGAAAAGTATGATCCAGAGGGATGGAATGACGGAAAATGGGCTTATTTAAACCCATCCCTTAGAAGGACTGATCCCCGAATATTTGATAGCCAGGGCAATCCGCTTTACGATACCAACTGGTTAAACGAAACCACTCAGAGTAAAATTTCTCAAAACCATCAACTGGGCTTTACCGGAGGAAATGAAAGAACTACCTATTCTCTTTCTTTGGGATACAGAGATGATCAGGGATTATTAAAGACTTCTTATCAGAAACGCTATTCTACACGTTTTACCATAGATGATCAGGTAAAACCCTGGTTAAAAATTGGCGGTACGCTCAGTTATAATAGCCAATCAGAGAACCTGGTAGATGTCAGCGATGCAGTACCCCGTCAAATTGTAGAGGACTTTCCCTTTTTACCTGTAAGGTATGAAGATGGTACCTTTGCCAATAACCGTGATTATCCTTTCGCAGAAGGCAGTATGAGCTCCATGCACAGACTTCATGGAAGGAAGTATGTTCTAAATACCCAGACTACGCTTGGTAGTGCCTACACAAACATAAAGTTTGCAGAAGGTTTGGAAATGCGTACTGTTTTGGGAGTAAATGTCCTCACCCAGGAAAACAACCAATCCAGCACAAGAACGCTTTCCATTGGTCAAAATGGTACGGCTTCCAAAAGCTTGGGGAAGGACAGTTTCTGGTCTTTGGAAAATTACCTGACTTATAACAAGGTCTTTGCCGAAAGACATGCCTTCACTGGATTGCTTGGGATTGCCTGGCAGGAAACCAATAATACTTCGATGAGTGCCAGTATTCAAAATTTTGCTACTGATTTCTTTAATTACAATAACCTGGGAGCTGGCTCGCAGTTGCCAAGAGTGGGATCCAATGCATCCAGACATGCGCTAAACTCTTATTTTGCCAGAGTCAATTATATTCTGGATGACAAGTACCTGTTTACGGCCACTGGCCGTGCAGATGGAGCGTCTAAATTTGGTGAAAATAATAAATATGCCTTTTTCCCTTCTACGGCTCTAGCTTGGAGATTATCGGAAGAGCAGTTTTTGAAAGGAAACCCAACCATCTCTAACCTGAAAGTAAGAGCGAGTTACGGACTGACAGGAAACTCAGAAATCCCTCCCTATTCTTCCCTCTCACTATTGAGTTCAAACTATTCTGCCATATACAATGAAAACCAATTTGGTGGTACAGGTATCAACAGACTGTCAAACCCGGATTTAAGGTGGGAAAAAACGGCTCAGACTGATATAGGATTGGAATTGGGCTTGTTTCAAAATAGAATTACCGTAGAATTTGACTATTACTACAGAAAAACCACAGACATGCTGCTGGATTCACCCGTACCAAGAACCAGTGGTTATGCTACCATTAGAAGTAACGTTGGTTCTATGGAAAACAGGGGCATTGAATTTACATTAAACACTGTCAACGTTGAGAAAGGTGATTTCACATGGAACACTAATTTTAACTTTTCTGCTAACAGGAACAAAGTGCTTTCCCTAGCCACTCCGGCGGATATTTTTGGTGTTGGTGGTCCTAACTTCACCAACGCAACCAATATTATCAGGGTAGGAGAACCAGTGGGATCATTTTGGGGACTGGAGCGTCTTGGTACCTGGAATGAGTCTGAAAGAGCCGAAGCAGCAGAATTTGTAAGTTATAGGAACGGCCTGACTATTTTACCTGGAGATATCAAGTACCTTGATGTCAATGGTGATAAGGCCATCAATGACTCGGATAGGATGATCATCGGTAACGGAAATCCGAGATTTTGGGGTGCCCTGACCAACAATATCAGGTTCAAAAACTGGGACCTTGCCATTGACCTGCAATACATGTCTGGCAATGACCTTTTGGACATGAACCTGCATCCCAGTGAAGACAGACAGGCACTTGCAAATAGCTATACAACAGTATTAGATGCCTGGACACCCGATAACCAAAACTCTATGATTGCTGAAATCAGAGATACCAGAGCTGGTTATGTGACCAATGTTGATTCAAGATGGGTAAAAGACGCTTCCTTTCTAAGAGGAAGAAATCTGTTGTTAGGCTATACTTTCTCTCCTGAGGTGGTAAGCAGACTTAAGCTGAGTAGATTGAGAATTTACACTTCCACTCAGAACTTCTTCCTTGTTACAGGAGATGAAATCATTGGTGATCCGGAAGTATCTCCTATTAGAGGAGGAGATGGCAACAATGTATTCTCCCAGGGTATGAACTGGCATGCTTATCCCAAGCCTACTACCTATCTTTTGGGTATTCAAGTTACACTTTGATTCTGTGAGTTATAACGAAAGAAAAAATGAAAAATAAGACATATATAAAATTACGTACAGGGATAATAGCTGTATTGGTGCTTTCTGTTAGCCTTATGGGCTGTGAGAGTTTTCTTAGAGAGGAAGATCCTTCTAATCTTACACCTGAAAGTTTTTATACCATTCCGGATCATGCTGAGGCTGCCCTGGCCGCAGTCTATGCAGACGCAAGATTTATCGGTGGTGGTGCCGGGATATTCTCTTCCAACTGGCAACTTCTGGAAGCTCCAACAGGCACGTCTACAACTGAGACGGCCCAAAATTCCGACCTCAATAATATCTATGGCTTGATTTATGATGGAAGAACAGGTCATATCATTAACTGGTGGAATGGCTTGTATAGGGTGATTTCTCAAGCCAATCAGGTTTTGGATAGAGTTCCTGACATAAGTCCAATGGATGAAGCACAGAAGAAGAAAATATTGGGAGAAGCCAGGTTCCTAAGGGCTTGGGCCTATTTCTATGCCGTTAGGCTATGGGGTGATATTCCGCTGATCACTGTTCCTCAAACAGCAAGCTCGGAAGATTTCCGGCCATCACCTATTTCACAAGAGACGGTTTATGATCAAATAGTAGCTGATTTAAAAGTAGCAGAGGAGGCAGGACTTCCCTGGATGGATCAAAGTGGCAGGGTTTCCAAGGCAGCAGTAAAATCTCAACTGGCAAAAGTCTACTTAACCATGGCTGGGTTTCCTTTAAATAGAGGTACATCACATTACCAATTGGCTGCCGATAAATCCAAAGAAGTGATTGACTATGCCAACGGAAATCCAGGTGTAATCAACCTTTTCCCTACCTACGGCGACTTGCACGACGAGAATAACGGCAATGTTTTAGAACATATCTTTATGCTTCAATACAATATTATTGTAGCAGGAAATCCGATGAACAATATGTTCCCCAATTTTAAGCCGGTAACCTATCAGGGACCTTCAGGAACAGGGAGCACCGTTCCAACCAATGAATTTTATAATTCCTTTGAAGAAGGTGATCTCAGGACTGTCAATCAGGAGGGCTTTTTCTACACCAGCTACTATACCAATGGTAGTGGAGAATCGTTTGATTTAGGTGCGCCTTATATCTTTAAGCATTTTAATAAGGCTGCTCTTGGAACTGGAGGTTCTCCTGGCAACAGAGCTAATAATTTGAATGTTCCCTTGATCCGTTTTGCTGAAGTATTATTGATTTATGCAGAGGCTCAAAACGAAGTAGGAGGTCCGAATGCCCTTGCCCATGAAGGGTTGAAAAGAATTAGGGACAGGGCGCAATTATCCACCCCTTCAGTAGGGGGATTTACTACCGATTCTTTTAGAGAGGCAGTTTGGAGGGAACGTTGGCATGAACTCTGTTATGAGCAAATCACTTGGTTTGACATGTTGCGCCTGAGAAAAGGGTACAATGAAATCACGAATGGATTTGACGATTTTGTAGGACATAAAAACCTAAGCTCCAATCAGTTGTTACAGGAAATGCATTACTTGATGCCATTCCCGCTTCCTGAAATGCAGAATAATCCGAACCTGACACCAAATAACCCTGGTTATTGATCAGTAAAGTTATAAATTTTAAAATAAGAAGTAGCCGAATTAAAAAGGTTACTTCTTATTTTATTTATTGTTTATATTTTATTAACTTAATTATTAAACAAATAAAAATTCAATAATGAAAGATGAAAACAACTCATCCAGAAGGGAATTTATATTAAAATCTGCAACAATTGCCTTGGCTCAACCTCTTTTATTTAGCTTACCTGGCTTTGCCAAAACAAATAGGAAGAAACTTAGGCATGCCTGTATAGGCGTAGGTGGAATGGGTGGATATGATCTTAGTCGATTTAATGCACACCCTGATGTGGAAATTGTAGCTATTTGTGACATTGATGAAAATCATTTGGCCAAAGCAGCGGAAATTGCACCCAATGCCAAAAGGTTTACTGACTGGAGGGAGTTGTTTGCACAGGAAGCAGCTAATTTTGATTCCGTTAATGTAAGTGTTCCAGATCACAATCACTTTCCAATAGCTCATACGGCGATTTCCAAAGGCAAGCATGTTTATTGTCAAAAGCCGATGTGCCACGATGTAAGTGAAATAAGAGACTTGACTGAAGCCGCAGCTAAAGCAGGTATAATCAGTCAGCTAGGTACACAGCACGCCTCTGGAAAAGGGGACCGAACAGCCGTTCAATGGATAAAAGAAGGACATATTGGTAAAATTAAGCATGTTTATCTTTGTTCCAACAGACCGGGAGCTACAGAAGCCTATCGATTCGTAGGTCCCAGACCGGCAAGTGGGGAGGAAACACCCAATAATGTACATTGGAATCAATTTATAGGAACAGCACCTATGCGACCCTATGTGCCTAAAATTTACCATCCATCAAAATGGAGGGCCTGGCAGGATTTTGGAACGGGATGGTCTGGTGATATTGGTTGCCATATTTTGGATGCCGTCTGGAAAGGTATGGGGCTAAAAGCACCGATTTCTGTAGTAGCCAAAGTTCAGGAATCATGGGAAAATTCGCCTGAGAGAAGAGCAGATACTTGGCCGCAAAGCAACCACATCAGCTGGGTATTTCCGGGAAATGAGATGACGGCTGACGATGAATTAAAAGTGGAGTGGTATGATGGAGAGTTTTACCCACCGGAAGAAATCAGGGCCTTGTTTTCTTTGGAAGAATATCCTGCGGAATCTGCCATGTTAGTGGGTACTGAAGGGGCATTGCTTATTCCTCATACCAAAATGCCGGTACTTTTACCTGAAGAAAAATTTAAAAATGTCAACAATCCAAACTTGGAGGACAGAGACCACTACCACCATTTTGCAGATGCTTGTATAGGTAATGTTAAAACGGAAAGCGATTTTGCCGTTTCAGGCCCCATGTCTGAGACCGTGATCCTGGGAACTGTGGCGATAAGGGTACCTAACACCGTTTTAGAGTGGGATGCTAAGAAAATGCGGGTGAAAAATAATAAGGATGCCAACCAGTATTTGTCCAGGAAATATAGAAAAGGCTGGAGGGTATAATTAATAAGATAACTTGGAATGCTATAGTGAGATTATCAAAATGTGCAGGTAGACATTGTCAACAGCATTGTTGCCTTGTAAAGAAGAAATGATTCAAAGCCTAACTTAATTTGTCTAATCTGCTGGCAACATGCAGCATATTGGAACTCAGAATATCACAATTTTATTTGTAAGGTTGCAAAAAGGTTCCTTGGAGGTGATGGGATAATTCCCGGCCCGGGATATCCTGTGGCACGCCGGGTAAAGTAAGTTTCGTTTAGCAGATTATTAATTCCAGCTTCCAATTTAAATGGGCTGTAGGTATAGGAAAATGATAAATCCATGATATCATAAGCAGGAATAGCTCCAATGACACCACTCAAATTAGCCTCCTGGGAATTGGTTGCATCTGTAAATTGCTTGCCTAAATAGGAATACTGGATATTGGCTAGAAAATTTTTGTAACCAAATCGCAAGCCTGTTTTAAGGTTTAGGTCAGGTACAAATTCTACTTGGTTTCCTTGTACGCCTGACTGTAGGGATCGGGTATATTCAGAATGGATAACAGAGGTATTTATAAAATAACTCAGGCTGAAATTTTGACTCAAATCCATCAATTCTCCCAAGCTAAAATCTATAAGCGATTCAAAACCAAAGATCTTGGCATCCCCAACATTGCCACGTTCGCTTATGATGCGACCGTCATTTAGTGCTTTCTGGACCAGGCCAATTCTTCCATTATAATACACACCAAAAACTCCCAAGTCATAAGATATGACTCCCTTGTAATTTCCTCTAAACCCTAAGTCAGTAGTAAAACCTTCCTCATCGGTTATGTTGGGATTGACCGCAAATGCCGGGTTATTGATGTTGATGTCCGAAAAGGTGACGGATCTGTAATTCTGGGAGATGTTGCCATATATCTCCAGATAGGTTGTTGGTTTGTAACTCAAGCCGAGACCAAATAAGAAGAAGTTGCGCACAAAATTTCTGTCATCATTGATCGTTTCTTCAAATATCACATTGCCCGCAGCATCAGTATTGATGCGTTTATAAAATCCCTGGCTTTTCGTATTGATATATTCAAATCTAAATCCTGGGGTAACTGAAATTTTATCGTTGAGATAAAAAATGTTTTCACCAAATACTGCCGCATTTAAATTGGGGAAAGTAAAGTTGGACTGGAAAGGATAATTTGGATATTCTTCAGTCCGAATAGAAAAATCTGAATCCGATCCATCAGATCCGGGACCTTGTAGCTGCGTGTTATTTGCTTTATAAAATTTTGATCCTATTAGAAAGGTAGCTTCTTTATCCTTTATTCTATATTTACTTAGCAAGCGTCCTTCTGCCCCAAAATTATTAAAATTTCCTTTTATCAGGTCTCTTTCATTATTGGGATCGATTTGGTCCACCCGATTGGTTCTAAAGCCTAAAGCATTCCTTGAGGCGTCCAAAGAAAATACATTAAAGGTAAAGTTCGTGTTCTCTGAAAATTTATGGCTCAACTTTACATTGGATAACAACCAATTCACCTCAAACCAATTTCTTTCCCGGTTACTTTGGAGAGCATCTTCATTAAACTGCATATCGGTTAATCCACCACCCTGTTGTGCCAGGTAATTCAAATAGGTGAATTCCGCAGAAATGTTGGTTTTGTCATTGAATTTGTATCCGATATGGGCGAAAGAATTGTTGGATTCAAAGGCTGAATTGGGCCGGAAACCATTCCCGTTTTTATAGTTATGGTAGACGTAGTAACTGAATTTACCTTTCGTACCACTCAAGCTCGTAAAGTTTGTGTAAAGCCCAAAGCTTCCTAATGTATTCCTCGTAACAAGTTCAAGAGATTTATCAGGATTTGGAGCTTTGGTTTTAAAGTTTATCAGGCCACCAAATTGTGTCCCATATTGTAGAGAAGCTGCTCCACGAATTACCTGGATTTCTGACAAGCCTTCCGAGGCGGGTGTATAATAACTTTCCGGATAGCCCAAAACATCTGCACTGATATCATAGCCATTTTGTCGGGTGTTGAAGTTTGCTGTCCGACTCGGATCCAAACCCCGGCCTCCAATATTTAATTGCAGGCCGGCATCATCGTTTTGGTAAATGTTCAATCCTGCTACCTGACTGTATAATTGGCGTGCATTATTTGACGCAAGATTTGCCATAGACTGCTCCACTAAAACTACTTCAGTTTTTTTTCCTGCATAGATGGCGGTTTCCTCTACGTCCTGAAGCCTTTTGAGCGCAAAGACCTCCAATCTTCTGGCTTCTATAAGTACTTCAGATAGTTCTCCTTCCAGAGGTTGTAAAGTAATATTTATGGTCCGATTTTTTTCTACTCCCAATTCACGCGCTACAATTTTATATTCCAGACGGTAGAAAACTAGCATTAGCTGCTGTTTTTGAGTTGTAAATTCAAAATAACCACGGGCATCTGTTTTGGCCAGCAAACCTCTATTTTTGTCATAGACTTGAACATCTGCTACAGGTATATCGCTACTTCCGCTGGTGACGAACCCACTTATGAAATTTTGCGAGTAGGCGGGGAAACCGCTTAAAATTAATATTATTAAAACCTTAAAATCCTTTAATTTCATCCTTAAATGGTAAAATCCAATGTTTTGATTTAAATGAATCATTTTTCCGGTACAGGTCGGTGGCGGGGTCAATAAATTGTTGACTTAGCCTACCGTTTAGGGCCACGTAGCTTTCAGCAAATACCTGAACATTTTTATGGCCAAGGGAGGAATAGTGATCCCCTAAAAAATGAGCATATTCTAAAATAAAATCAGGCTGAAAACTCATTTGTTTTTCCTGAAATGTGCTGAGAAATTCACTATTGTCGACTAAAAAGGAATTTCCTGTTTTCTCATTCACGATTTTAAAAGTGGTATAGCCCATTTTTTCTATTAACATCACTCTCCAGGACATCCTATAGCCTTCTTCAGTCCAGAACAATTCGTTTTTATAAAAAAGATACCGAAAAGGAAAGAGTATTTGAAAACCAAAAAACAATAAAATGATAGGTAAAATAATTTGACGATTGGAAAAGCGGTAGGCAGAAATAACTTTTGGAGGAGTCCAATTGATCGAAAATGGTTTAAGCATACTTCTTAAATGACGTATAATCTTTTCATGTAAGCTGGCATCAAAGAAAATTAAGGCACTAATTATCATTATGTAAGGAAACATTCCAATTGAAAAAAGTACCCGGGTAAAAAGGTGGAAAAAAACCACCAAAACAAAAGCAAAAATCCTGGTTTTGCGGTATACAAGCAGAAATGGAATACTCAGATCGTACAGCATTCCTGACCAACTCATCGCAAAGTGAAACCATTCTTGTTGCATCAAATTACCTCCTATAAGCGGTAAATCGTATTTTGATGGCAACCAAATTTTTAATGGCATTGCCCTAAATAACCAATCACTATTTATCTTTGCCAGTCCGGCATAAAAATACACGATACTTATCAATAACTTTAGGCTATCGATGGTCCACTTTGGTACATGGGCATAGCTTTTTTTATTTAATGTATTGTCTAAGGAAAAGAAGGCATGTGCTGGTAAAAAAATCAATAAAAAAGAAAGAACACTTATGAAATAGTAATGATTGAGATAAGTCGTTTTATCTATTAACTCGATATAGGTAAAGCTCAGGAAAAAAGTAATGATGGCCATTCGGTATTTCAGACCCAATGCTACACAAAGTGCAGATGCTATACAAAGAATAAAAATTAGGTAATTGTATGTCCCAAATGATTTCACCCATTCAAAACCATAGTATTTGAAATGAAATATTGGCTGGATATATAACTTTTCGATCCATCCATGGTACCAAAAGCGGACCAGACTAAAACACATCATCAAACCGAAAGAAATACGGAAGACAGCCAATGGGGCTCCATTGGCGTCTTTATTGAGATATGTGCTAAGACTTCCATTCATAAATGGACAAGCCATTAAAGAATATTTTAAAACTAATTTGGTTTAACAAAATCGTAGAAATAAATGTTAGTCACCATCTGCATCCACATAATCAACACTTATATTCATGGCCTGGATCATATCTACTTTAAGGAGTACTAAGGCTTTTTGTAATTCATCATACGCCTGTGTCATTTTTGTATTGTCTGTTTTAATTTGGGTCGAATAATTGTTATTCAAACTTTCGATGCTTGATTTGGCCTTATTTAATTGATCGTTTATTAATGAACTCAAATTAACATCTTCAATTCCGTTTTGCAGATATTGAAGGTAAGTTTTAAAACTATCAGAAGTGCCTTCAACACCATATGCTTTGCCATTGAAAAAATCCTGAACTGCTTGTAAAGCCTTTAAAGATAATCTTTTAGAGGCCTCCTGGTGGTAAAAGGCCTCAACCTTATCATAAAAGGGTGTTGTGGAAAAAATACCGGCAGGTATCCCAAATTTGTTGGCCCTTAAACCTTTTTCATAATAATAAATAAAGTCATTGGTTATTTTATTAGTAGAACTTGTGGACGTATTAGATTTACTGTTAACAAAAGCATCTCTATAGCCTAATTTCCAGTCGTTTAAAACCATCTCGGTTAAGTTTTGCATCTGGTCAATAAGGTCAGAAAGATAAGCTTTGTTTTGCACCGATAGGTTAGAACTGGTGTAGGCATCCAACAATGCTTCTTCACCAGCTTCAAGGCCATAAAGCATGTAATCAACAGCAGGGAAACCAACAGCATCATTGTTATTTACATGAGTCAGGTCATAATTTTCCGATGATATATTGTTTTGAATATCCTGAATGTTGGTAGGATAAATGTTCATCTGGAAGGCATAATTGATATCTTCGGCTTTTCCGATAGAGAACATTTCCACATATTGCCAGGTTTCATAAGCGTTCATCCAAGAATTCCTGATGGCTTCAAGATGCGATGGGTCAGGAGTTTGTAAGAATTCGTTTTTCTTGATCATCAGATCGTTCAAATCAGCATTTAAATCTTCATAAGCAGGTATAATAATATTATCTGTCCAGTTGCTCAACATTTCTTGTCTATTGAAATTATCTTTAACACCGTCCGTAGGATTTTCTACAGAGGAATTACAGGATATCATTATAGAAACAAACAATAGACCAATGATACTTTTTCTAAACATGACTAATTTTTTATTCGATTGAGTGATAAAATTGGTGCCTGTTTCTATTTTATGATTCAGGCCTCAAAAATTAAACATAAAGTATTAACTACCTGCCTCAGCTAAAGTAAAGTCAAAGCGAGAAACAATACTATTGGAAATTTCATCCAAAATCTCAGGGCTAACATCCCAGAAACCATTGCCAGTCATGAGTTTTGCAATAAAAGCATCGACCTCAACTTTGCTAAAATAAGGTTCATTGGTGTCGCCATCTCTGGTAAATTGTAAGCTTATTATAAAGCCAAAGCCTTCTGACAGGTCATGGAACGCAGCTCCGTTGTCATTGCCTAGTAGGGGTTTTGCCTGTTGCAAATAATAAACAACCCTAATGGCTATTATTTCTGAAATATCTTCCCGCAACTCTTTTATTTGCTCGTCTCTAGCAGCATAATTCTTCGCAACAATGGCGGCTCTTCCAAGTTTAAAAGCCTGATAAATATCATTCGCAATTCCTGAAAAGTCCTGATCATTTTCTACCCGAGCAAGGTATTTATTTAAAAAATCATCTGCACCTAACTGTGGAATCTTTGGATCATCAAGTCCATACAAGTAACCGAAAGCCTCATCCCATTTATGTTCCATGGTGGTATAATTTTCACCTTCAGCCAAAATACCGGCATCATTTTTAGCCCGATTTTCTCCCTCATCTAGAACTGCATTGCTCAGGTAATTGTTTAATATTTGATCTACCATCAAAGCTCCAATTAAGCCTTTATTTATTGCCTGATTATATTCCAAACCTTTGGCATTAATGTATCGGGTAGCTCCACCTCCAGCTTCCTGTATTTTACCTGCCACACCTGGTGCTGCATCATTGTCCCAATTAGGAAAAACATCGCTTACCTGATTGGCAATCCAAGTATCAAATTGTGCTTTAATAGCATTAGCTTCCGTTGTATTGGTCGAAAAATAGTCTTTTGAAGCTGCTGTTTTGCTTCTTACACTCTTGTCTGATGAATTTAAATTATCATCTGAGAAGTCCGATTCCCCTTCAGTATGTGCAAACATCCCGTCTAATGCAGCCTCAGATCTCGTGGGATCTAATAATGCAGCTATAAATTCTTGCGCCATTAAAATACGCGCTATTTGACCACCATAGCTTACAGTAGATATTCCATCTCTGGTAAATTCATAAGTCGCAGGTACAATTACCTGCAGATTTTTCACCTCGTTATCATTGATGCAGGATAGAAAAACACCTCCCAAAACTAAAAACAAAATACCTGACTTCTTCATTTTACTACTCATTATTATTATTTAGATTTATTAAAAATAAACTTATGCAAAAGTAATAGCTAAAATTTACTATGCAAGAATTTTTTGTAAAAAAACGTAACAGTGGAATGGACTGTATGAGAATATTTTTATTAATAATCCGGATTTTACAATAGGTCTGGTTTGAATTCATGATTCGACTCCATTTTCCTTTCATTTTTAATATCCGGGCACTGGCAGACTTGGTTTTCCTTGCATTAATCAGTGCTGAAATTATGGAGGAGGAACATAATGATGTTTTGAAAACCATTCACAAATCTATAATAGTCCTTGATTTTGCTTTTATTTCATACGATAAAAAATGTATAAGTTTAATGCACAAAAATCTTTTATTACAACAAATAAATATTTATGTTGTGTTATAATTTCAATTCACATTAACCCAAAAAAACATGATAAAACGGATAAGTTTCCTCTTAAATGAGGGAAACAAAAAATTATTAAGTGTCTACCTGCTATTTTTTATTGTGTTGACAGCTCCAGCTATGGAGTTCAATAAAATACGGAATGCCATTGTCAGTATAGAAAACTCACCGAGAAAGGAATTAATAATTGAAATTCAAGGCAAGGTTACTGATTCTTCAGGTGAAGGGGTGCCTGGGGCCACCATTCTAGTCAAGGGCACTACAAAAGGCACTGCTACCGATATTAATGGGGACTTTCAAATTGAAGCCCAGCAAGGCGATGAATTGATTGTTTCTTTTGTAGGGTATAAGATAAAAACGGTAGTTGTAGGTAATCAAACCTTGATTAATATTGTTCTTGAGGAGGATTTAGCCTCATTGGAGGAGGTCATAGTTGTGGGTTACGGTTCCCAAGAGAAGAGAAATATAACAGGGGCAATCTCCTCTCTGAATGAAAAAGATATCAAAGAAATCCCTGTAGCGAGTGCTGTTCAGGCTATGCAGGGACAGGTGGCTGGTGTGGATATTGTTTCTTCCGGCGGCAGGCCTGGTCAAAACCCACAGGTATTAATACGAGGCAGGAGATCAATATCGGCATCCAACGATCCACTTTATGTAATTGATGGAATACCACAAACGAGTGCTACCAGTGCCATTTTTGATATCAATCCCCAAGATATAACCTCGATGGAAGTGTTGAAAGATGCTGCTGCAACCGCCATTTATGGTTCTCGAGGGGCCAATGGCGTCATTATAATTACCACCAAAAGAGGCTCTACTGGCGAGACCACTGTTTCCTATGATGGTTATTATGGTTTTTCAAATGTCACCAATATGGTGGACATGATGGATGGACAACAATATGCTGCAATGAAAAGGGAGGCTAGAAGGTGGAATCCTGATACTGGTCAGCCTTCCTGGAATGGCGTTGTGCCGACAGATGAACAAGTCTTTTTAGATCCAACAGAATTTGAATCTGTTAACTTGGGTAGATCTACTGATTGGTTGGATTTAATAGTCGGACAAGGGAGTCAAACCAATCATCAAGTAAGTGTAAACGGGGGTAGTGAAAAGACGCAATTCAATATTTCATTGGGTTATTTCAATGAGAAAGGAATAGTGGATAATATGGATTATACTCGTGCCACCGCGAGGATAAACTTAGACCATACTATCAGTAAAGTGTTTAAAGTTGGCACTTCATTTTTAGCCTCTTTTGCCATTCAAAATTGGGGTTCTGGATCTGCCATTGGAGAGGCTGTTTCCAATAATCCCTTAGGAGTTCCTTACAATGAAGATGGGAGTTTACGTTTCTTGCCTACCAATGACGGTATTCGAACCAACCCTTTAAATGAATTGGAGCCTGGAGCCTACATTGATGAAAGAAGATCCAATCGGATATTTGCGCCAATATACCTGGAAGCTAAAATACTGGATGGATTGACCTACAGGGTCAATGCCGGTCCTGACATAAGGTACAATAGAATTGGAAATTTTCGTGCCAGTAAAAGCAATGCCAATAGAGGCGGGCCAGCAAGTGCTTCTATAGAAAATGAAGTTGATTTAGGATATACGGTAGAAAATATTCTGAATTACTCCCGGAGTTTTGGACAAAATCATTCTTTACAAGCTACTTTTCTTCAAAGTATTCAAGGGCTAAGATCTGAGCAACATGGAACTGAGGTATCTAACCTTCCATATGAATCTCAATTGTTTTATGATATAGGGACGGCAGAAGTGAAAGGGAATCTGAGCAGCCGACTGGAGGAATGGAGCCTTGCATCTTATATGGGCAGAGTGAACTATGACTTTATGGGCAAATATTTGTTCCAGGCTACCTTAAGGGCAGATGGATCATCAAGGTTGGCGCCTGGTAGGAAATGGGCCTATTTCCCAGGTGGGTCCATAGGGTGGAGATTGATAGAAGAAGGGTTTTTAAGAAACCAGGATTTATTAACCGAACTTAAAGCAAGGGTGTCCTATGGGCAAGTAGGAAATACTTCAGTAGATCCCTACCAAACTTTGGGTAGGTTAAGGAGAACAGTTTATGCCTTTGGAGATACACCCTACCTGGGCTTTGGGTTAAACGAGATTCCAAACAGTGACCTGGGTTGGGAAATTTCATCTACCACTAATTTTGGTTTGGATTTTGGATTATTTAACAACCGGCTTTCAGGGTCATTGGAATATTATATCACCAATACTACTGACATTTTACTCGAGCGAAACCTGCCTTATACCTCTGGTTACCAGAATATTTTGCAGAATATAGGTGCCACAAAAACCAATGGATTAGAGTTTTCTTTAAACGCTACCCCTGTGGACAGAAATAATTTCAGATGGGACATCCAATTTAACATTTCAAGTTACAGAGAACAAATTACAGACCTGGTATTCAAAGATGAAAATGGTAATGCAATAGATGATACAGGAAATCAGTGGTTTATTGGTCAGCCTGTTAGGGTGTTCTTTGATTATGAGAAAACTGGAATCTGGCAGGCAGATGAAGTGGATTTGGCCAGGCAAATGGAGAATAAGTTTCCCGGAGAGATTAAGTTGAAAGATCAGGATGGTGACAATAAGATAACGCCTGATGACAGGTTGGTTCTTGGATCAGATGTCCCGGATTATTTAGGAGGAATCACTAACCGCTTCCAAATTCACAACTTTGATTTCAGTTTCTTTTTCTTTTACAGGATGGGGCACATGATCCGAAGCAGATTTCACGATTCCAATAACAACCTTGAGGCGAGATATAACAATCTAAATGTGGATTACTGGACCATAAATAATCCCAGTAATGATAATCCAAGGCCAAACGTTTACCAGGAATTTCCAAGAGATAGTTCCACCAGGAGCTATTTTGATGGCAGTTTTGTGAAGTTGAGAAATGTTACCCTTGGATATAATCTACCAGAAGAGTTGGCAAGTAAGTTAGCTATGAATAGGTTACGAATATACGCATCTGCACAGAATCCTGTTTTTTGGTCTTCTTTTGATACCTGGGATCCGGAGCTGGCGGGAGATATTGGCGCAGGCTCTATTCCTTCGTCAAGGCAATTTTTATTGGGGATTAACGTAACATTTTAATGCAAAAAATCATGAAAAATAAATTAAGTTTAGTGCTGATCCTATTTTCTGCTATCTATTGCCTTTCATGTGACGAGTACCTGGAAGAAGAATTGATTTCAGGAGTTTCAGCAGGCACCTATTATACTACAGCAAGTGGATTTGAAGCGGCATTGGCAGCGACCTATGCTGAAACTAAAAGTTTTTACGGTGTTGAGCGTGGTTTTACCATGACAGTATTTGGAACCGACCTGCATACCAATGGCAGGGGGGGGAGCCATAAAATGATCAATTATTATGATGGTGCCTTTAGTCCAGCTCAGGGTTTTGTTCGTGATACCTGGAGGGATTTTTATCGGGGGATCAATCAAGCCAATGCAGTAATCAACAGGTCAGAAAATGTGGAAGGGGTTTCTCAGGAGCTCAAAACGACTAGAATCGCAGAAGTCCGGTTCCTGAGAGCACTGTTTTACTTTAACCTTGTGCAGTTTTTTGGTGATGTGCACCTTTCCCTGGATGAAACAGTAGGGGTGGAGATTGAAGCCAACAGAACACCTGCAGGTCAGATTTACACTGATGCGATAATCCCGGATTTGGAATTTGCGATCAATAATTTGCCTGGTAGCCAAAATGATTATGGTCGGGCTACCAAGCCTGCAGCAGAATTTTTATTGGCCAAGGTTTACATGACCAGAGCCTATAAAACTTATGGCGAAGGAGCCGCAGATGCTTCAGAAGCTGAAAGGCTCATGGGAAACGTGATAAATAATTATGATTTTAGTTTATTACCGGATTTTGCTGATCTGTGGGACATCAATAATGAAAGAAACAGTGAGGTTATCTTTTCCATTCAAAACAATAAAAACCAGGTAGATGAAGGGTTGGATACCGAGGGGAATAGGGGCCATTTGTATTTTTTGATGGAATATGACATCCTGCCAGGTATGGCCAGAGATACTGAAAATGGTAGGCCATGGATTAGATTCCGGCCTACGGAATTTCTATTGGGTTTATGGAACAGGGATTTTGATGCCCGCTATGATAAAACTTACAAACATGTATGGATCTCCAACACTGAAAGCAGTATCCCGGTTTGGACCAGCGAAGATGCAAGCATGGGGTACATCTCCAATAGTTTGGTAGGGTCAAAAAAATTTAGTGTAGGTGATACTGCCGTATTTATTCCAGGGCCTGGTAAAGATGGAATATGGACTGCAGAGAAGAAAGGAAAAACACGGTACCTGGTCTTTACCACAAATCAATATGATGAAAGATGGTACCCTACTTTGAATAAATGGATCGATCCTACGCGACCAAACAGGCAGCATCCTCCCGGCCAAAGAGATTATCCATTGATGCGGCTTGCAGATGCCTATCTGATAAGGGCTGAAGCCAGGATTATGCAGGACAAACAAGGTGCTGCTGCTGAAGATATTAATACGGTAAGGAGAAGGGGAGCATGGCCCGGAATGGAAGAAGCCATTGAAATAGCAGCAGAGGCTGCTACGCTGGATTTTCTACTGGATGAAAGGGGAAGGGAATTAGTAGGGGAGGGACACCGCTGGTTAGACCTTACCCGCACAGGTAAACTATTAGAAAGAGTAAGGGCGCATAATCCGGAAGGACGAAACAATATTCAGGAGTATCATATTCTACGTCCCATTCCCTTGGAACAAATAGATAGAACAAGTGGAGGTTATAAACAAAACTGTGGATACATAGGAGCAGACTGCTAAATATAAAATACCGCATTGATAAAAATTCTTTATCAATGCGGGTTTAATTAATTCTCAAAAAAACCGCACGTGTATCACTCAATAAACCCAAATAATTATGTATAAACCTATACTATACCTTTTTCACAAGGTATCGAAAACGCTATTGCTCGGAGGTCTTTTACAGTGTTTGATCTGGATGCCACTTTTGGCAGATGGAAACAAAAAATTAACAGTCCCAGACTTAGGCTTTGGGGTGTTATTCCTCCCTACATCAGAAACCATTGACCTGCAACAAGTTTCAGGAACCGTTAAGGATGGAAATGGTGATCCTGTACCAGGGGCAACCGTGGTAATAGAAGGATCGACTACCGGCACAGTGACAGACATTGATGGAAAATTTAGCCTTGAAGTACCTGATGGTGCTGTACTTTTGTTTTCATTTATTGGTTATCAGACGCAAAGAATCAATCCAGGCAACCAAAGCAATCTGGCCATCACATTATTGGAAGACGCCACGTCTTTGGATGAAGTGGTGGTTGTAGGCTATGGTGTTCAACAGAAAGTGAACCTCACCGGCGCTATTTCTACAGTTGATTTTGATGATGAGTTGACCAACAGGCCCATAACAAACGCCTCGCAGGCCTTAGGAGGAACCGCTTCCGGCGTGTGGGTGAGCCAGAATTCGGGAAAACCCGGTAGTGACGGCGCACAGATAAGGGTGAGAGGATGGGGAACGCTCAATAATTCCAATCCCTTAATCATAATAGATGGTGTGGAGGGGTCCTTTGATCAGCTTAATCCTAATGATATTGAGAATATTTCAGTTTTAAAGGATGCAGCCAGTGCTGCCATATATGGTTCCAAAGCTGCTAATGGAGTGGTATTGGTGACTACCAGAATGGGGAAAAACAACGAACAAATGCAAGTGAATATCAATTCTTATTTTGGTATTCAATCCCTGGGAAGGAGGTATGATGTAATTGATAATAGCGCAGAACATATGGAATTGACCAACCAGGCATTGGCGAATGAGGGATCTGCACCACTTTTTTCAGAGAACCTCATATCCGATTTTAGAAACGGAAGCGATCCCTACAAATATCCCAATACAGATTGGTTTAAGGTCTTGTTTAATACCGCCAATATTCAGCAACACAATGTATCTATCAGGGGCGGATCTGCTCAATCGTCATCCTTCTTATCTTTTAACTATCTCAATCAGGAAGGAATGGTACCCAATACCAGTTCCGAAAGGTACGGCCTAAGGGCCAATATTTCCTCTAATGTAAAAGATTGGTTGACAGTAAGTGGAAGATTTAATTATATCCGCAGAGATTCAGATGAACCTTATGCAGATGTTACCTATGGCTCATTGGGTAGGGTTTTTGAAATGCTCGGAGGGTCAGCACCTTATATCGCTCCATATACCAGAGATGGGCGATTTGGTTCTGTAGAGGCCATTGATGCGGATGGTAATTTGTTGTTTGATAACAGGAATCCACTGATAGATGCAGCCAACGGTCTGACAAATAATGAGGAAAACATTTTGACGATTAATGTAAGCGCAGACATTAAACTAACAGATTACCTATCTTTCAAAACTACTGTTTCTTCCAACGGAAACTGGAACTTGATAGACCGGTACAATACCAGTGTTTTCGGGTACACAGATACGGGTATTGAAACAACAACAAGGAATTATAATAGGGAAGGTTTGGAAATTAACAGAACCCAGATTTCAAGTTTACAAAACAACCTTTTTTCAACTGTAAATTTCAAGAAGGACTACAACGACATACACAGTGTTTCGGCCATTGGGGGTGTCCAATTAGAGACCTTTAAAGTTCAAAACATGTTTTCCCGAAGATCAGCACCTCCTAAAGAAGGTCTGACTCAGGTAGATGCAGGAACTTCCGGGATCCAGGGAGAAGGAAATATGAATGGGTTTCGAATTTTCTCCTATTTTGGAAGGGCAAATTATACCCTGATGAGCAAGTACTTATTTGAAGCCAATGTCAGGGCGGATGCCTCTTCCAGGTTTAACAAAGCCAATCGTTGGGGAGTATTTCCAGGTTTTTCAGCAGGGTGGCGTGTGTCTGAAGAAAACTTTATCAAAAACCTATCTGCTATCTCCAACCTGAAAATCAGGGCTTCCTGGGGGCAACTGGGGAACCAAAACATTTCAGGATATTGGCCTTATTTGACCGTAATAGGTCAAAATAACAACCTTAGCTATAGCTACAATGGCAGTTTCTCTCCGGGAGCAGCTGTTACTGCTTTGGTTGACCAAAATATAACCTGGGAAACTTCCTCTTCTCTCGATATAGGTTTAGAAGTTGGTGTTTTAGACGATAGGATTACCCTGGAAGCTGACTATTTTCAAAAAACCACAAAGGATATTTTGGTGCAGCTACCTATCCCTTCTGTAATGGGTGGAATATCCTCACCCTTCGAGAATGTTGGTGAAATGACCAATAATGGAGTGGAATTTATAATAAATTACAATAACCTGAAATTTGGACGGGACCAATTGGGATTCAATATGGGGCTGAATTTGACCTATATCCAAAATGAAGTCACAAAATTCAGGGGAGGCGATTCTCCCGATCAATTGTACCTGCTAAGAGAGGGCTATTCTTTTAGAACCCTTTATGGCTTCAATGCCATTGGTATATACCAATCTGACGATGAGGCAAAAGAACATATGCATGCGAATCCTTTCACCCCAAAAGCAGGGAATTTAAAATTTGAAGATTTAAATAATGATGGAAGGCTAAACTTTGAGGATAAAATGGGATTAGGGAATACCATTCCAAAATTTACTTTCGGCATTTCTCCGGGTTTTAAATACAAAGGTTTTGACCTAAATGTTTTGTTTCAGGGGATATTGGGTGTGAATATGTACACCCAAAATAATTTTACCGACCTAGACTGGGAAAACAGGATGATATCCACCCGATGGAGAGATGCCTGGTCAACGGATAATCCTGATTCAGAAAACCCAAGCCTAAAATTGAACAATCCCTGGGATGGTTCCCAATCTTCTTATTGGGTGAATGAGGTGAATTTCATAAAATTAAAGAATGTTCAGTTGGGTTATTCTTTTCCTAATTCCTTTGCTGAAAAATTGGGCCTGCAGAAAATTTACCTTTATGTAAATGGGCAAAATGTTTTCTCTATCGCCAGCAATGGGTATGAGGGATATGATCCGGAGCGGAATACTTTTGACTCGGGCTATCAATTGTATCCCGTCCCGAGAATTTTTTCAGCAGGTATCAATTTAAATTTCTAAGAAAATGAAGACCAATAAACATATTCTATACCTATTATTGATCGTGTTATTATTTCCACTGACAAGCTGTAATGATGATTTCCTTGAGTTTTATCCTGAAGATAAAATTACTTCTGCCAACTTCCCGCAAAACGAAGGGGACATTGAGTTGCTTCTAAATGGGGTGTATGCGCTATTGCGTGAAAACTCCATTTATAATGAAGGCCTTTTTGGGTTTGGTGTGCTGGATGGGGCTACCCCAAACGCCTTCAACTGGGGAAATACCCCTATCGCCAGAGCTGGAAGTGGCCAATTAAACTCAAGTGACGGGAGCATTGTCAATTTTAGATGGACTAGGTCCTATGGAATTATTTTCAGGGCCAATTATCTCTTGCAAGCGTTGGATCAGATAGATTTGAGTGAAGATAAAAAAGCAATTTATCGTGCTGAATCGAGGTTTTTACGAGGGTTAGCTTATTCTATCCTTGCTGAAGGATTTGGTGGCGTTCCAATTATTTTAACAGCCATTTCCACCGAAGAGGCACGGTCTATTGCCAGAGCAAGTCAAGAAGAGACTTGGGATCAAGTGTTGTCAGATTATAATATGGCGATTGATAACCTTCAAGAAGACGCACCTGAATTGGGGAGGGTGACAAAAGGAGCCGCTTTGGCGATGAAAATGAGGGCCTTTTTATATCAGGGTAAATATGACCAAGTACTCGAGGTCATTAATGAAATTGATGCCTTGAATAAATACAATCTTTTCCCGAGTTACGAGGGACTGTTTAAATTAGAAAATGAAAATAATTCTGAAGTGATTTTTGATATTCAATACATTTCAGGGGAGAATTCCCAGGGCTCATTGCATGACCAATACTGTGGAACAGGTACAGGCAGCTGGACCAGGGGAAGCAGGTATGTGCCTACCGAAGATCTGGTCAATGCTTATGAAACAGTTGATGGCTCAGAAGTCGACCCAAACAATCCTTATGAAGGGCGTGATCCCAGACTTGGGTTTACAGTGGTGGTGCCAGGCGCCTATATATTAGGATACAGGTTTCCAAATTATGAATATCCAGGTGGTGCATTCAATCACCCAGGGAATAGACTAAAACACCTGAGTGCGAGGAAATACCGCATAGAACCGGAAGCAGATTTACCGCCTTCAGGCCAATCTGGCCTGAACAATATTATCATTAGGTATGCCGATGTGATATTGTCAAAAGCAGAGGCAATTATCGAAACCAATGGTGATATAGATGAAGCCATTAACCTTATCAATAGCATCCGTACGCAAAGGGATGATGTAAAGATTACACCTTTGCCAACGGGGCTTTCTCAGGAGGAAGCACGTATCAAATTACGGCATGAAAGAAGGATTGAGTTCGCCTTAGAAGGATTGTATTGGGCAGATATTAAAAGGTGGGAAATTGGAGCTGAACTTTACCCGATAGAGGTAAAAGACCACAATGGGAATGTGATTGAGACCAAATTCCCGAATGGATACCTCGATTTTTATCGGTTACTTCCGATCCCGGATAGTGAAATATCCTTGAATGGGAATTTGACCCAAAATCCAGGTTGGTAAAGCGAGTTTTTCGATCCAGACCATGGATTAGTAGTTCCTTTTCATGGTCTGGATTCAAAAAAAAAATATATAAAAAGTAAGAAAAAATAATCAAATGGATGTTTTAAAAAGCGCTACATGGGTATTAATATTGGCTGGGATTTTAAGCAGTTGCAGTACCTCAGACCCCAAAGAGAAAGCCCCACCTAATTTTATAATCATTTTGGCGGATGATTTAGGGTATGGAGGTCTTGCTTCTTATGGTGATACCAGTCTTCGCACACCCAATATTGACTACCTAGCAGCAAAAGGCATTCGGTTTACCGATTTTCATTCCAATGCGCCCGTGTGCTCACCTACGCGGGCAGCATTATTAACAGGGAATTACCAGCAAAGAGCCGGATTAGAAGGCGTTATTTATGTTCGAGGGGAAACCAGAGAGGTTGGTCTGGACAGCAGCCAAGTATCCATAGCCAAGCTGTTGAAAACAGCAGGTTACCAAACAGGAATCATGGGAAAATGGCACTTGGGTTATCAAAAAGAATTTAATCCTATTCATCATGGTTTTGATACCTTTTATGGTTATTTAAGTGGAAATGTAGATTATCATTCGCACTATGACAATGCTGGAATATATGATTGGTGGCACAACCTAGACTCCATTTATGAAGAGGGTTATGCGACCGATTTGATCTCAGCACATGCGGTAGATTTTATCATTGACAATAAGGACAAACCTTTCTTTTTATATGTTTCTCATGAAGCGCCACATGTACCATTTCAGGGTAGGGATGATCCGGGGTATAGGTTTCCCGGAAAGGAATTTAGCTATTACGGACCGGTGAAGGATACAGTGAAAGTTTATCAAGAAATGGTAGAAGTAATGGATGAGGGTGTAGGGGAAATATTAAAAGCCTTAAGGGAAACTGGACTTGAAGAAAATACCTTGGTACTTTTTATTTCAGACAATGGGGCAGAGATCTTTGGAAACAATGGTAAGTTAAGTGGACAAAAGGGAAACCTATTGGAAGGAGGACATCGAGTTCCGGGAATAGCTTATTGGAAGGGGAATTTAAAGCCAAGGGAGTCAGCTGCTACTGTCCTTAGCATGGATGTTTTACCCACTTTGCTGGCAATGAGTCAAGGGACTTACCCAGAGCATCTAAAATTTGATGGGATTGACTTATCCGAGCACCTGTTGCAGAATGAATCACTTGAGGAGAGAAGCCTTTTCTGGCGGTACAGAAACCAAAAAGTAGCTCGGCATAAGGAATGGAAGTTACTTCTTTCGGACAAGGACACCTTGCTGGTAAATTTAGAAAAAGATGTATTGGAATCACATGACCTTTCCAGTGAAAGGCCGGACATTTTAGAAGAGCTTCTAAAAAAACTAGCAACTTGGGAGCAGGATGTGGGGCCAGTCAAAGCCATGAAGACCATTTAACGATACAATTGGACTTAACAAAACATTCACATGACCTTACGAAATATTATAGTATTGCTTAATGTCGTTTTTATGCCTCTTGAAGGTGTGTTTGCACAAAACAAGCAATTGCCAAATATCGTACTTCTTTTAGCGGATGATTTGGGATACAGGGACCTAAGTTGCTATGGTAGTACGCAAGTGAACACGCCAAATCTGGACAAACTGGCGGCCAAAGGCATGCGATTTACTGACTTTTATGCGGGGTCTGCAGTATGTTCGCCTTCAAGAGCCGCATTGATGACAGGACGTTCTTCGGTCAGAGCAGGTATTTACAGTTGGATTCATACCTCGCATAAAATGCACTTGGCCAAAACGGAATTTACTACGGCCGAATTATTGAAACAGGCAGGATATGCTACTGCTCATATTGGCAAATGGCATTTAGGCTATGACCTTGAAGAAGGTTCGGGGCCAGGTCCAAACCCAGGAGATCAAGGTTTTGATCATTGGATAGCGACAGGAAATAACGCAATACCTTCCCATCATAATCCTGACAACTTTGTTCGCAATGGCCTTGCCTTGGGAGAGGTAAAAGGCTACTCCTCCCATTTATTGGCTGATGAAGCAATAGGCTGGCTTGAGAAAAGACCAAGGGACCAACCTTTCTTTATTAATTTATGGTTTCATGAGCCTCACCAAAAAGTAGCTGCACCGAATGAGTATTTGGAAAAACACTTGGATACAGATTTACCAGCTTATTATGGGAGTATTGAAAATATGGATGCGGCAATTGGTAGGATATTGATGGAATTGGAAAAGCAAGGCCTTACCAATGAAACGCTAGTGGTATTTATGTCTGATAATGGTAGCTACAGAGGAAGAAATGGGAGTAACGGTGAGTTGACCAAAGGCAAAACCACTCTTTGGGAAGGAGGGATTCGGGTGCCTGGAATCTTTAGCTGGCCGGGAGTAATAGCAGAAGGTGCCATTGAAAATCGGCCTGCTGGTGTTGTAGATATTTTCCCAACAATTAAAGAGATCATTGGGGAGAAAATAGATACTGAGATTGTAATTGATGGAATAAGCTTATTGCCCATTTTTGAGGAGCAGAGCTTTGAACGGCAAAAACCACTTTATTGGTTTTACCCTCCTTCAAGACCTGTAGCAGTAATTAGGAAAGGTTCATGGAATCTAATTGCAGATCCTGAATTGGACATTCCGAGAGGGAATATGTTTCAGGAAGCGTATATTGGGATGATCAAAGAAACAAAGTTACAAAATTTCAGGCTTTACAACCTAAGGAATGACCCAAAACAAACAATGGATGTTTCGGCTGAAAACCCGGAAGTGTTTGAAAATATGAAAAGAGAGATGATCAATTTGCACCAAGAGATTGTAGAAGAAGCAATAGACTGGAGGGATTTTTCTTGGACAAATAACTAAAACATGAATTCAATAAAACTGACAATGAAACGATTTAACTGGAAGAGTTTATTCTTAGGTTTCCTTTTGCTAGGAAGTGCGGTAGTGCATGCACAAACTAAAGGTAAATCTGAGAAACCCAATATTCTGATCATCTTTACCGATGATCAAGGATACCATGATGTGTCTTATTATGGCTCCCAAGATATTCAAACCCCTCATATAGACGCCATCCGAAACGATGGGATGAAGTTGGATTATTTCTACGCAAACTCACCTGTTTGTGCACCCACCAGAGCTTCTTTGATGTCAGGCCGTTATCCTGATCATGTAGGTGTTCCTGGTTTGGTAAGGTCAAACCCTGCCAACAATTGGGGATACTTGAACCCCAAAACGGTCTTACTGCCTGCAATGTTAAAAAAAGGTGGATACCATACCGCCCACATAGGGAAATGGAACCTGGGCTTGGAGCATCCCAACCTTCCCAATGACCATGGGTTTGATTACTTTCATGGTTGGTTGGAAGACATGATGGATGATTACCTAACCCACAGAAGGCATGGAAAAAACTACATGCGATTGAACGAGGAAACCATTGATCCCGAAGGACATGCCACAGACCTTTTTACTGAATGGTCAGTAAATTATATTAAAGACAGGGGAGAAGAGGATGCTCCATTTTTTCTTTATTTGGCATATAATGCACCTCACTTTCCGGTTCAACCCCCAAAGGATTGGGTTGATAAGGTGAAAAGAAGGGAGCCTGGTTTGCCTGACAAACGTGCGAATTTGGTTGCATTCATCGAGCATCTGGATGATGGTATAGGGCAGGTGATAAATGCCCTTAAGGAATCTGGGCAATATGAAAATACACTTATTATTTTCACGAGTGACAATGGTGGACACCTTCCTGATTTGGCTAATAATGGACCATTGCGTGACGGGAAGCAAAGCATGTATGAAGGAGGATTGAGGGTGCCTACGGCGGTATCATGGCCTGGGAAAATACAAGCTGGGAGTACCTCAAGCCAGGTAAACCTTTCCATGGATATTTTTCCTACTCTCACTGAAATCGCAGGTGTTCCCTTGGACCATGAGATCAATGGAAGAAGTTTTCTGCCTACACTTCTTGGAGAAACCATGCAGGAAGAAGCTCGACCTTTGTATTTTGTCCGCAGAGAAGGTGGTACAAGGTATGGAGGGAAGGCCTATCATGCTCTTAGGTTAGGAGAATGGAAATTGCTTCAAAACAGCCCATTTCAACCCATGGAGCTATATAATCTAAAAAAGGATCCTTTCGAAGGAAATGATATAATAGCAGATAACAATACGATTTTTCAAAAATTAAATGCTTATTTAATGTCCCATATTCAGGAAGGTGGAAAAGTGCCTTGGCAAAAGCCAGATTAAAACCTTAAAAACATTATCTAATTTAGATCAAATTCAAAAATATGAAACCGTTGAATCCCAAAATACTCTTAGGTTTAATTTTCAGTTGTTTATTGTGCTCAGTTACGCTATCTGAGGCCAGGCAAAAAAACGATCCACCAAACATTATTGTGATATTTGCAGATGATTTGGGGTATGGAGATCTTGGCGTTTTTGGTCATCCTTCAATCAAAACGCCCAACTTGGATAGAATGGCCTTCGAAGGACAAAAGTGGACCAATTTCTATGTAGCTGCGCCGGTATGTACGCCCAGCCGTGCTGGACTTCTAACGGGAAGATTGCCTATTCGCTCAGGAATGAGCAGTGACTCCAGACGTGTACTTTTTCCCGATTCAAATGGTGGCCTACCTCAGTCGGAAATTACTATTGCCAGGGCATTAAAAGGCAATGGTTACCAAACAGCAGCGATAGGTAAATGGCATCTTGGGCATAAATCACCGTATTTACCTACTGACCATGGTTTTGATAGCTATTTTGGAATTCCTTATTCCAATGATATGGATAAAGTTGAAAAGACGGATCACATTACCTTAACTGAGAACGAAAGGTATGAGGCCTATAATGTGCCACTGATGAGAGATAAGGAAATAGTAGAGCGACCAACCGATCAGCGGACCCTTACCAAAAGGTACACAGAGGAAGCTGTGTCCAAAATCAAGGCGTTTAAAAAGGATCCATTTTTCATTTATTTGGCACATAACCTTCCTCATATTCCATTATTTAGATCAGCAGCATTTAAAGACCAATCATTAGGAGGTATCTATGGAGATGTAATTGAAGAAATTGACTGGTCAGTTGGCCAGATTCTTAGCACTTTAAAAGAAGAGGGCATCGCTGAGAATACATTAGTGGTTTTTACTTCTGATAATGGTCCCTGGCATATTTTTAAAACACACGGCGGTACAGCGGGATTGCTCAGAGGAGCCAAAGGAGGCACTTTCGAGGGGGGAATGAGAGAACCTACTGTCTTTTGGTGGCCTGCACAAATCAAATCAGGAGTGGTTATGGACATGGGTACAACCATGGATTTATTACCTACTTTTTGTGAGATAACGGGAACAAATCTGCCTGATGATAGGGTATATGATGGTTTTGATATCTCACCCTTGCTTAAAGGGACAGGAAAAAGTGGGAGAGAAACAGTTTTCTACTATCGAGGGCAAAAAGTATATGCCATCAGGAAAGGTGATTACAAAGCCCATTTTATCACCCAACTGGAATACAACAGCCCAACAGCTCATCCGGTGACCAATCCTCCTGTAACAGTAGAAAATTCAGCCACGGTTTTAGAAACACCATTATTATATAATGTCAATGTGGATCCAGGAGAGCGATTCAATATTGCAGCGGACCATCCAGAGGTTATTGCTGAAATAAGAAAGGTATTGGCAGAACATCAAGCTGGAATTGTACCTGTGGAAAACCAACTTGAAAAATAACTTCAACCCCATTCTTTTCATTTAAAGAAAACCATATAATGAGATCATCCTGCATCATTTTCTTACTATTTATCTCTGGGCTTTCTACCCAATTCCTGCAAGCAAAACCAGTGCAGTTTAAAAATAATCCACCCAATGTTATCTTAATTATCACCGATGACCAAGGTTACGGTGACTTTGGATTTACGGGCAATCCGCACGTTAAAACACCCGTGATAGACAAATTGGCTGAAGAAAGTGTTCGGTTAAATAATTTTTATGTTTCCCCGGTCTGTGCACCTACCAGGTCTAGCCTAATGACAGGCAGGTATTCATTGCGAACAGGGGTCAGGGATACTTATAATGGAGGAGCTACTATGGCTACAGAGGAAATTACCCTAGCTGAAATGCTCAAGGAAGTAGGTTATGAAACAGGAGCATTTGGAAAATGGCACTTGGGGGACAATTATCCTTTCCGTCCAGGAGATCAAGGTTTTGATGAATCGTTGATACACCTGTCAGGGGGAATGGGACAACCTGGAGATTTCACGACTTATTTTAAAAAAGACCGCAGTTATTTTGATCCAACCCTTTGGTATAACGGTAAACAGAAGTCATTTCAGGGGTATTGTTCAGATATATTTACCAATGAAGCCATTCGCTTTGTAGAAAATCAAAGTCCAGAAAAGCCATTTTTCTTGTACTTGGCATTTAATGCCCCCCACACTCCTTTACAGGTGCCTGATGAATATTATCAAAAGTACCAGAACATAGATCCATCTTCGGGATTTGAAGGCAGTGGGATGCCTTTACCGAAAATGAGTGAAAAGGACAAAGAAGATGCAAGAAAAGTATATGCCATGGTTTCCAATATTGATGACAATGTTGGAAAGCTTATGCAGAAATTGGAGGACATGGGCATCTCAGAGAATACCATCCTTATTTTTATGACAGACAATGGACCACAGCAGTTCAGGTATGTAGCAGGCATGAGAGGCAAGAAGGGTGACGTTTTTCGTGGAGGAGTTAGGGTTCCCTTTCTTATCAAATATCCCAAAGGCCTAAAACCAAACCAAGAGGTAAATACTACCTTGGCCCATATTGATGTATTGCCCACTTTGGCAGACCTATGTGAGGCTAAGGTACCAGATGACAGGGAAATAGATGGACTTAGTTTTGCTGGTTTATTAAACGGGGAAAATAAAAATGAAGCGGCATTTGAACAAAGACCTTTGTTTTTTTACTGGACCCGAAAGCTGCCCGAACTGTATGAGAATGTGGCCATTCAAAAAGGACCATATAAATTGGTAGGGAATACTGGTTATGATGCAGCTCCTAAGGACTTCGAATTGTTTCATTTGGGAAATGATCCCTATGAATTAGATAATATTGTAGCAAGCCATCCGGGTAAGGCCGATGAACTAAAAAGATCCATGGATCAAATGGTAGATGAGTTAACCGATTCCCCGAACCTGATGGAAGACCAGCGACCAATAATTGGAACACGGCATGAAAACCCACTTGTCTTGAATCGAAATGACGCTTCGGGGCAAAGAGGCATATGGACGCAAGAAGAGATATATGGCTATTGGAATGTTGAAATACTTGAAGGGAATTATAACATCAGGTATAAATTCATTGAACGGCTGACAAAGCCAGGTAAAATAATGCTAGAAACCAGAACACAGATTATCCAATCCAAAAGGACTCAAATGCCTACAGACCTGATTGAGTTGAAAAATGTACGGTTGAAAAATTACAAAGGCAGTGTTACGCCCCATTTTATGAGTGGTGGCAAAAGCATTTTCCCATTGTGGGTAGAATTTGAGCGGATTGATTAAACTAGAAACCTGAGAGAGATAGATCGTCCTAAAACCGACTAAATCGTCACTGCGAACCCTTTTGGGCGGGCAGTTGAGATGGGAAAAGGGTGTGGCAGTCTCGCTTTGCTAGGCACATAAGCCCCACCTATTGTGGCCCCCTGAGCTTGTCGAAGGGTCTGCTCAAAGTCATTCCTGAGGCTATTGATTTCGATTTATCATGAAATTTGGTCGAACTCAGGTTAATAGGCAATAAGGGTTTTTTATGTTTTATTCTATGTTTGCTATAGGCCAGATTAAAAAACTTTTCATTAAATCAAAAAAGGTCAGTATTCCAATGCTGACCTTTTTTGATGTTCAATTTTATATATTTCTAGGCATTGGCACTTTGAGGTGCCCAATGAGAACAAAGCATTTCTGGAGCTGCTTTCTGCGGATTGGCACAATCATCTTTTTCATACCTTAAGCAAGAGTCACAGTTTTTGTTGTCTTTTAATGCTGCTTTCATTTCGAAGGTATCACATGTATAACTCTCACTGACTTTTACACCATGGACTTTACATACATCACCGGAATCTAAATTTTCACAGTTATTACAGTTACTCGCTAATCTGATAGACATAATTCCTTTGGTTTAAAATTTAATATAAAACTACTGAGAAATCCGATTAGAATCAATATAAATAACTGTAAATCAAGTATTTGTATTTAGATTGTTTAAAAATAAGAGGCTAATTACCTGAGATTTAATACCTTTTTTTCCGAAGTTGTTTTATTTAATTGTAAGGTTTGATATACGTGATTCTAATATATAACAGAATTGAAAGGCACGACGAAGTATCTAAAGCGAGTATTTGAAGTAGCCTTTTACCCTTACTATTCCAATGGTAGCAACAATCATTGTTGAAATCTTGGCTTTGACATCTTCAAATTGAAACTTTATTTAGGATGGTTTTCCAGTTTTTGACCCCCCCGCTTATTTGTAAAAATATCCATTTGTATTATTTTGATATCACGGTCTGTAGCCCCCAGTCTTCCTGAATTCACTATCCTTATCAATGAGATATATGAGCCCATATTTACGGCGGCTAGGCTTTCAATAGGTGTAAATATTTCAGCCTCCTTACACTGTTTATGTATCACAGAAAACAACAAGTTGGCGATTAGTGCTATCCATATCTGGGTTTTGATCCCTTCCGAGCTGTCCGAGTAAAAGCATCCCAGTTCAAAATTCTGCTTGAGACGTTTAAACAAAATTTCTATATTCCACCTATACTTATAAAGTTGGATGATGGTGGTGGCTATGTAATCAAACATGTTGGATACAAATTTGAGCACTTTCCCGCTTTCAGGATCTTTAAAGGTTATTAAACGTGCCTTTAATTCCTCTTGCCCGCATTTTAGGGAATGATGTGTTAAAGTTTGGTCACTTCAAACAGCATAAACTTTAGCGAGGCCTCAAAACCTCGCTAATGTATTTTTTCAAGATTAGGTAAATTCAGAGAATTTTATCTCGGATGACAGCAATTTATTAATATATTTAGAAAAAAATTAATTTGAAAGTTATCTGATTTTTTACCAGATTTACTTTTAAAATAAGTGAACTAAAAAAAATGAACTTTCCTACCTTAAGCGTTTTGAATTACAGCTTTGCGATAAGTATGACAATGATTGCCATCGACAACTTGTATTGGTAAGATAAACGCTGGAAGTAGGGTTTATTATATACAAATTAGCTAAAGTAGGCGCCAAAAAATAGCGAAAGGAGCAAACAATGACCCGGAAAGTCAGGAGGTAAGCCTTATTATTATAAACTACCATGGACTTCGTTTAAAACCGATTATCTCGAAACGGCATAAGCCTATTCATGCTTGATAGTGGATTAAAAAAAATAGAAACACCCTAAATATTCTTCTTGTTTAATTAATATCCTATGAAAAAAATGATTACAAAAATGAGTAACCATCGATGCATTTGGCTGGTTGTTCACCTATTTATAAGTGTTATACTGGTACAACCGTTGTCGGCAGCTCCGGGTTTTGCAGAAAACCTTATTGTAGCCGATATCAAAGGAACCGTTCTTGATGAGACAGGGGCACCTTTGCCGGGAGCCACTATTACTATTCAAGGAACAACAAAAGGTACAGTGTCTGATATTGACGGCAATTTCTCGATAGATATGCCAGAAAATGGCACTTTAATGTTTTCCTTTATTGGCTATAAAACGCAAGTCATTGCTATAGGAAATGAAAGTATCATTAGTGTACAGATGATTCAGGATGAGTCCTCGCTCAATGAAGTGTTGGTGGTCGGATATGGCACCCAAGAAAAACGGGATGTAACCGGAGCAGTCTCTTCGATAAAAGGAGATGATATCCAGAATTTGCCAGTTTCAGGTGCCGCTCAAGCCCTTCAAGGCAGAGCAGCTGGAGTAAATGTGGTGAGAAACGGTGGAGCTCCAGGAAACCAGGGATCCATAAGAATTAGAGGTACCGGAACGCTCAATAATGCAGATCCACTTATAATTATAGATGGAGTTCCAGGAGGAAACCTTAATGATGTAAACCCTAATAATATTGAATCCATAGAAATATTGAAAGATGCATCTGCTTCTGCAATTTATGGAACAAGAGCAGCCAATGGAGTAGTTATCGTCACCACCAAACGAGGTGATTTAAACCAACCGTTGAAAGTCGAATTAAATGGTTATACTGGCGTTTCCAATGCTATCAAGACCATTGATGTGTTGGATGCTCCGACTTTGGCCAGCCTGAAAAGGGAAAGGTACACCAATGACGGATTAACCATTAACCCTATTTGGGAAAATTCAGCTTACCAAACCCAAAAGACCAACTGGCAGGAGGAACTTCTGGGTCAGGGTACTACGCAGAATGTGGACCTTACCATTAGAGGGGGAAATAACAAATCGGCCTTTATGCTAGCTGGAGGATACTTTAAAGAAGAGGGAATGATTAGCAATTCCGACTTCAGTCGTTTAAGTTTCAGAATCAATTCGGACCATAATATCAGTGATAAGTTTAAAATTGGCCAGAACCTGCAGCTCGTATCAATCAATCAAAGGAGTCCAAATACACTTTCTGCTCAAACCGGAGTATTGTGGAGTGCCATACGTTTCCACCCTGGATTACCTGTAATGAATGCTGACGGTTCTTACAGTTCCTCCCAGGTTTCTGGAGAATTTGGAGATATTAATAATCCTATTTTCACACAGAATACCCAAGACAATAACAGTACCAGTCACAAGATCTTAGGTAACTTGAATGCTGAATATGAAATTATAGAAGGATTGAAATTTCGGGTAAATTTTGGTCTGGATGGATTTATTAGCGACGGTTATAATTTTAATATTATTGTCAATGATCAGATAAGGGCCAATCCCATGAATTCCCTTTCAAGAAACTACAATGAGTATTATTCAGTACTGGCAGAATATTTTGTCTCCTATGATAAGGTATTCAATGACTTGCATAAATTTAATTTTGTAGGGGGATATACCACCCAGACTTTTAAAGCCGATGGGTTTAGTGCTAGCAAAAGGGATTTCTTAGATGAGTCCTTTGACCAAAGGTTTTTAAGCGTAGGGCAAACGTTAAATGGGATAGACGGTGGAAAATCCTATGATGCCTTAGCTTCCTATTTTGGAAGGGCTACCTATAATTATGATGAACGCTATTTGTTAACAGCCACTTTTAGAAGTGATGGTTCCTCTAAATTTGCCCCTGGAAATAGATGGGGTTACTTCCCTGCATTTTCACTTGGATGGAGAATCTCCGAAGAGGATTTCTTTCAAAACGTGGGCTTTATTTCCAATATGAAACTGACCGGAGGTTGGGGAAGTTTAGGAAATCAAAATGTTCCTGGTTTGCAATACCTTGCCCTTATTAGTTCGGGAAGAAGGTATTCCTTTGGGGGGAACCAAACAGTAGGTGCAGCGCAAACAAGAGTTCCAAATATTGGGATAACCTGGGAAACAGCCCAAATGACAAATATTGGTTTGGATTTAGGATTTCTGGACAACCGCCTATTAGCCAATTTTAATTACTTTATTAAAGATACAAAGGACATGCTGATTGCTCCTCCTACTATTGGCTCCATTGGTACCGCCCAGATTCCAAACCAAAATCTTGGTCAGTTGAGGAATCAGGGACTAGAAATGGAAGTAATGTTCAGAGAGACGCAAGGGAAACTGACCTATACTGTGAGTGGAAACGCTTCATTTATCCAAAACGAGGTCACCCAATTGGTTGATGGTAATTTTATTGGCTCCAGATTGTATGGCAGGTCAAGTCAGGAATTGTCTAGAACCTATGAAGGGTCTCCTATCGCCAGTTTTTATGGCTGGAGAGCGGACGGTCTGTATCAAAGTGCAGAGGAAATTCAAAACGATTCCAACATCGCCAATGATCCAAGAAAAACCTCAGGGTTAATTCAGCCAGGAGATGTTAAATTTTTGGATTTAAACAATGATGGTATGGTCGACGAATCGGATAGGGAAATTATTGGAAACCCGCACCCTAAAGTAGTCTATGGTCTTAATGCCCAGTTGGGTTATGGTAATTTTGATCTAAGCTTGTTCTTCCTCGGAAATGCGGGTTTTGATATTTACAATGCAGACAGGATGCAGGGTATAGACCCAACATACCCGTTTAATATGTATGCAGAAACCTTTAATCGATGGAATGGTCAGGGCACGAGCAATGAAATCCCTAGGATGACTACCAAAAGAGATAACCTTAACCATAGGACATCTGACCTGTTTTTAGAAAATGGAGATTTTCTAAGGTTAAAAAATGTGGTGTTAGGTTACACTTTGCCTTTGACTCTCACAGAAAGATTAGGGATTTCAAAAGCGAGATTTTATCTCACTGGACAAAATCTCTTTATACTAACAGGCTACTCGGGAATGGATCCTGAATTAGGGTATACAGATGGTAATCTGCAATTGAATGCGGATTACGCTCAATATCCCCAAGCTAGGAGCTGGACCATAGGTACAACGATAACTTTCTAATTAAGAATATGAAAAATTCAATTCAACTTCTGTTGTTGGTAGTATTAATTACTACAGCGTGTGAAGAAAATATACTTGAGACAACTCCCTATGGACAATCTACCTCTTCACAATTTTGGAGAAATGGGGAAGATGCCGTAGCGGCAGCAAATGCCATGTACGAGCCACTTGTGGTAGAGGACTTCTACGGACATTCTGAACACACCTTTGATATTCCTTCTGATGACCAATTCAGAGCAGGGGACCATGGGGAAGATCAGGCAATAGAGTCTTTTACTTTTGATGCAGGTAATCCTCAATTGTTTTATGGCTGGAGACACAAATATGAGGTGATCTCCAGGGCCAATGCCGTTTTGATAAATGTTCCGGATATCTCCATGGATCAAACACTGAAAGACCGAACCTTAGGAGAGGCTCATTTTTTGAGAGGTTTTATGTATTGGCGCTTTGTCGTCATTTATGGCGGTGTGCCTATAATCCTTGAAGAGGATGTATTGACGAACAACTATAACAAGCCAAGAGCTTCTATAGCGGAAATTCATGCGCAAATAGAGTCAGATTTATTAAGGGCGGCTGAGCTTTTGCCACTTAATCATGGTGCTGATGATTTGGGAAGGTCTAATAAAGGTGCTGCCGAAGGTCTTCTGGCCAAATTGTACTTGTACCAAGAAGATTTTGATAAAACCATTGTCTATGGACAGAAAGTTCTGGACGGTCCTTATCCATTGGCGAATAATTTTCAGGAAAATTTCCAAGTCCAAACTCAAAATAATCCAGAGGTATTATTTTCTATCCAAAGCCTTCAGGGATGGCAAGACAATACTCATATTATATATACCACGCCAAGACCTTGGGGAGGTTGGGATTTTCATGAACCTGTCCAGGATTTGATTGAGGAGTTTGAGCAAGGCGATCCGAGACTTGACTATACGGTTTATAAGGCAGGTGACATGGTGGATCTTGGGGGCGATAAAGGGATTACTCAATATACTTCAGACCTTTCTTCTACTGGGTATCATTTCAGAAAATACTCTTCGTGGAATCCTCAGGGAGGACTTAATATGAATCATAATAATCCTATTTTGCGTACAGCAGATGTCTTACTTATGATGGCAGAAGCTAAAATAAGATCAGGTCAAAATGGAGATGCTGAAATCAACTTAGTGAGAGAAAGAGTAGGTAGAGTTCAACTATCAAATGCTACCATGGAAGATCTTATCCATGAGCGAAGAGTGGAGTTGGCTGGAGAGAATCAGAGACACCAAGACCTTATCCGTTGGGATAAGGCCAATTTGGTAGATATCGTGGCTTTGTACAAAAAAGACCTAGGTCCGTTAAAACCACCTAGAAATTTTGTAAGGCCAAAGCATTACCTTTTCGCTATTCCCCAAAGAGAGATTGATTTAAGCAATGGAATTTTGACTCAAAATCCTGAATACTAATGGTGAAATCGGGGCTAATCTTTAGCTTTATTATTTGTTTACTCATTTCTTGTGATACCAGCAACGAACAAAAAATTATTGGTGAATGGAAATTGGATTCAGCCTATTACCATTATAACCAATTCAATTTCTCAAGCGAGGGTTGGCATCAGGATGAAAGGTATACTTATTTGCCCGCTGGTGAAGTAATTACCAGTGCGGTAAATTCATCTGTCCGTAACCAATATTCCGTGGAGGATAATCAGCTGAATTATTTTGATGGAAATGGAGAACTTGTAAATGTCTATGAAGTCTTATCAATTAATGCTGAAAACATGGTATTAAGAATGGAGAAAAAGCCGATTTTCAAAGGTGAAAACCAAAACAGATTTGAGGTCCGCTACTTTTCTAAAATGGACTAGTGGAGTGCCAAATTGCATTCCTGTTTTATATGGTAGGGTAAAGTTTAACTTGATACTAGAAATGGTACTCCTTAATTGGAGTACCATTTTTATCAAAATAAGTTACCTTATTAAGGTTTTTTTCAGGGAAAATATGATTTGACTGTTGGCTCAAGTAACCTGACCCGTAATAAAATTCTTTTAATTTTGACTTGCCATTTTTAAAATAAAGCACCGCTTTCTTTGCTCCTGGGACCACTGATAATGGTTCAACTTGGATTTGTGTCCCGAATAACCTAATCCATTGTGAGGGCTGGTTGTTTTTAGCAGCTATATGATAAGTACCCATTTTTTTTTCTAAATAAATAGGAACAATACCCCTGACGTCTCCACTAAGCCAGGGCACTTCATCCTTTATGTGAATCTTTCCATCAGCACCAAATTCTATACTTATTCCGTAGGAAGCATCATTTTGCCCTGTAATCACCTCGGAATGGTAAAAATTACCAGCCAAAAATATTTCCACCAATCCATTTCCATCAAAATCATCCACTTCTATGCCGAAAACAGGTGATATTTGAGCTAGGTTTGGAAAGGTAATGCTTTCAAATCCTTCATTACCCTTATTTATTAGGAGTATAGAGGCAAATGTGTCTACTTCTAAAGAATTTTTAGTGTTTTCTAAGTATTTTTCACCTAAAAGGGAAGTTAAATCTGCTTCTGCATAGTTGTTGAAGTCAGAAAACTTCTTTTTTAATTGAGGAATTTGCTGGAATAAATCATCTCGTGGATGTATGGGGAACCTCTTCCCGTTTTCGACAAAGGAAATGACAGACTCCATATTTCCGTTGTTATCAAAATCACCCCAATGGATTTGAAGGGGGTTCTCCTCACTGGTCTTGTACCTGCTATTCAAACCAAGATTACCAACGATATAATCGGTCAATCCATCCTGGTTTATATCTGCACCTGTAATACTGTTCCACCAACCTGAACTACCCGACAAGCCTGGTACATTTTCCTTCATGACCAATCGACCTGATTGGTTTTCAAAAAGGGTAATTTCCATCCATTCACCTACCACCATCAGATCTGGCCAGTTGTCCTGATTGTAGTCTGTCCAAAGGGCAGAAGTTACCATTCCTATATTTTGTAAATCTGGAGCTATATTATTCGCGACTTCGGTAAAAATACCTTCGTTGTTTTGAAGCAATTGAGAATTTCCCGGCAATGGATATGCGTTTGGGGCCAATCTTCCGCCTATAAATAAATCCATATCTCCATCTTTATCAAAATCTACACCTGTCACAGCAGATCCACTTGCGAGAATCTTCGGTAAAGCACCTGCTGCCAAATCAAATTTTCCCTTACCATCATTCAAATAGAGTCGGTCTTGGTAATGCTCCGATCCAGCCTCAAATTCATTGCCACCAGAAACTACATAAAGGTCAAGATCGCCATCGGAATCTGAGTCAAAAAATAAGGCACCCATGTCCTCATATTTATTTTGTTCACCAGGTAGAGCGATGGAATAAAATCCTGAATCCTCTTGTTGAAAAAATAACATTCCCGATTGGCCAAAGGCTCCTCCAATAAAAAAATCTTCCAGGTTATCACCATTAAAGTCTGCAACAGCCATGGCCGGACCCAGTTGAGAATGCTTGTGCGGCAATAGTGGCTGAAGGTTGAAATCTGCATAGAACCTTTCCTGGTGATAAAAAGTGGGGAGAGAATGGAATGCGTTTTCTACTCTGACAGCAAGTGAATCAAAAGATAGGCCTGCCTTTACCTTTTGCGGCATTTCCTTTTTGTTGAGGTGAATAATCTGGTTGCCAGGTATGGCGTATAGTTTGTTTATTTGATCATCAGGCCATTGGATCAGTAGGGAGTCTATAGTTTGGGCATTTCCTATACCAAAATGTATGGTCTCGGTAATTGACGACTGATAGCCTCTTGTTAGATAGTGCTGGTAATATTGCGTTTGACCATTGGCATAAAGCTTAATCTTTGTTCCCAAACCCTGTAAATTTCCATTATCCCCTTCAAGTCGAATTTTCAAATAGCGGTTTACTGAGTTTTTCTGACCATTGTTTTTGTAAATGGAAGCTTTACTGTAAGTATTGTTAATGACAAGGTCCAACTGACCGTCATTATTTAAATCTGAATACACCATCCCGCTGGAATATCCGGGCATGTCAAAACCCCAATCAATTGACACATCCTTGAAAGTGAGGTCTTGTTTATTTTGAAACATGAAATTCCCAAGTTGTGCCCCCTTCAGGTTCTTTAGTTTTTCAAAAACCTCTCGGCTATTTAGCCTATGAAAACTAGACCTGTAATCCACAAAATCCCTGTTGGTGATGTCCCTGGGATACCCATTGCTGATAAATAAATCTTTCCAGCCATCATTGTCCCAATCCGCCCATAAGGGGGCCCAGCTCCAGTCGGTAGCAGCTACTCCTGCCATAAAACTGATTTCAGAAAATTGGGGCAAGGAATCATTGTTTAATCCCCTGTTCAACTGAAGTGTATTTCGCATATACTGAGGTTCATAGCCGGTTTTTAGTTCCGAAGTAAATCGGTCATGACCGGTTTTTCCAAACATCATTTTTTTCCGATAATTTTTATTGGGAAGCATATCCACCTCCATAATGTCCAGCTTCCCGTCATTGTTAAAATCAGCTACATCATTGCCCATAGCGGAATAACTGGTATGTTGAAATACTTTTCCAGCCACATTTAAAAAAGTACCGTCTTGTTGGTTCAAGTATAAAATGTCATTGGATAGGTAATCATTGCTGATAAAAATATCTGGCCAATTGTCATCGTTTACATCAGCAATGGCCAAACCCAAACCGTACCCTTCAATGGTAATTCCACTTGATTCTGACACATCACTGAAAGTCCCATTTCCATTGTTCCGGTAAAGCTTATCGGTATTTAGCATTTCTCCATGGATTCTTTTAGGACGGATGATATTGGGCCCGGTTTCATCGGTCATGTTATTCATTAGGTACATGTCCAGGTCACCATCCCTGTCGTAATCAAAAAATGCAGACTGTGTGCTAAATCCAGTATCTGCTAGGCCAAAGTCTGCTGCCCTTTCCACGAATTTAAAATCCCCCGTATTGATGTACAATTCATTCTTTCTTTTTATAGCTCCGTAAGGTCCTGAAAAACAAAGGTAGATGTCTCTTAATCCATCTTGATTGATGTCAATAATGGACACGCCAGTGGCCCATTTCCCTTCAGTAACTATTCCAGATACGGTGGTTTTATTGACAAATGAAAAATTCCCTTTATTGGCATAAATTTCACAATTGCCCATATTGGAGGTGAATACAAGATCGTCCAAACCGTCATTGTCAAAATCTGCTGCTGCTACACCCGCCCCATTGTAAAAATATTCATAAGTTAGAATATTGAAAAATTCATCCTCCAGCAATGTGTTTTCAAATTCAATTCCCGTTTCAGAAAAAGGTAAAGCTGTAAAGCGAGTGTTTTCCTGACAAGAAATAAGTGAAAGTAGGGAAAGTACCAGGCAATGAATTCTAATAAGTGAAAAGGCGTATTTCATTCACATTAATATTTGCTGTGGGTGTTTTAATTGATAGCAATATAAGATTTTTGGGTGGTTCAAATAAAATGAATTAGGAATGAATGGGTTTATTTTTTGAACGAAATATAATGTACAAGATTTGGTGCTCCTGATGTATTAAAGTATATTTATACTTAAAACCTGCTAAAACCATATCTAAACATGAAATATTCAAAGTCAAATTTTCTATGGGCTGCCTTCCTATGTGTAGGCTTGCTTTCAGGATGTAATAGTTCAACAGAAACAGCATCAGATGACCCCTATTTTACAGCGGAAGAGGGTCAGGGTGGATTGAACCTGGGAGCAGGATTTCAGTCCTATGTTATTGCTGAGGATTTGGGAAAAGCCAGACACTTGGCTGTTAGGGAAAACGGTGACATTTATGTGAACCTCAAAGAAGCAAATGACCAAGGTGGAATTGCTGCACTTAGAGATACTGATGGGGATGGAAGGGCAGATGAAATTCAGTATTTTAGTGATTTTGGAGGTACAGGAATGGCTTTTTATAATGGAAACCTTTATGCATCCAACGACAGTACCGTATTTCGATTTTCATTCAGTGGAGAGAATTTATTGCCAGACAATGCAATTTCACCTGATACCATCGTAGCTGGACTTCCTGTTCAAACTACACATTCTGCCAAATCTTTCACCTTTGATAATAAAGGTTATTTGTATGTCAATGTAGGTGCTCCTTCAAATGCATGTCAGGAACAAGACCGAACAAAGGGGTCACCAGCCATGGAGCCTTGTCCACTTTTAGAAAGACAAGGTGGCGTTTGGCGTTTTGATGCGGAAAAAATCGGTCAGACACAATTGGACGATGGCCATCGTTTTTCTACAGGGATAAGAAATGCTGTGGCATTGCAATTTAATCCTTTAGATGGATATGTCTATGCGGTTCAACATGGTCGAGACATGCTCAATGGACTATTCCCAGACATGTATACCACAGAACAAAGTGCAGAACAACCTGCTGAAGAGATGTTCAGACTTAGTGATGGGGCAGATTTTGGCTGGCCTTATTGTTATTATGATCCTTCACAGAATATGCGGGTAAATGCTCCTGAATATGGAGGCGATAGACAGAGTAATTCCAGGTGTGATGGGACAGAAGGACCTGTGGCAACTTTTCCAGCCCACTGGGCTCCTAATGACCTATTGTTTTATACAGGAGATCAGTTTCCTGAAAGCTATAAAGGTAGTGCCCTTATCGCTTTTCATGGCTCATGGAACAGGGCTCCTCTGGAGCAAAAGGGGTATTTCGTAGCCATGCAACCTTTTCATAATGGAGATCCTGCAGGAGAATATCAAACCTTGGCGGAAGGTTTTGCAGGTGTTTCGAAAATTGAAGCTCCAAGCGATGCAAAACACAGACCCACAGGCCTTGCAATGGCACCTGACGGCACCGTAATCATCTCAGACTCTGTCACAGGAAAGATCTGGCGTGTATTTTATAAGGAAGACAAATCGATGGCTTTAAAATAGGTTAATGTCTAACTTGAGTCAATAAACTTAAAAAGGGAAGTGTTTTCAAACACTTCCCTTTTTATATATCGATCGTTCCAAAACATCCCAACCCGTCATTGCGAACCTTTTTTGGGGGGCTCTCAGGGTGGGAAAAGGTGTGGCAATCTCACTTTCCTGGGATCCGAGTTTAATTGCCTGGTGCATCGATTTTTTATCTACTGCTTAAATCTATAAATTGGCCTTAGATTTTAAAACTGAATAAAAACAATTATAATGACAATCAAATTTTATGCGCCACTTTGGGGAAATACCTTGCCTTTTGAAGCGTTTTGTAAAAATGTCAAAGAAGCAGGATACAGTGGTGTGGAAATGGATCTTCCTTGGGAGAACAAGCAAAAGGATGGTTTACTGGATATCCTGAAAGACCATGGACTAGAGTTGATTGGCCAATATTTTCAATCTTTCGAAACCAACCCAAAAGCCCATTTAGATTCGTATGAAAAATACCTCAACCATTTAATCGCAGCAGCACCAATCCTTATCAACTGCCAAACAGGTAAGGATTTCTTTGATTTTGAGGACAACCTACCATTATTCAAATTGGCAGACAGGCTTTCAAAGGAATCAGGCATTCCCATTACCCATGAAACCCATCGGGGTAAGTGTTTGTTTGCGGCTCCAATTGCAAAGAAGTATCTAGAAAACCTTTCGGGACTTCGAATCTGCTTGGACATTTCTCATTGGTGCAATGTGCATGAATCTTTGCTAGAGGATCAGGAGGATGTTGTCAATTTGGCCATTTCCAGAACAGACCATATCCATAGTAGGATAGGACATGCAGAAGGGCCACAAGTAAATGATCCACGTGCACCAGAATGGAAAGATGCCTTGTCTGCTCACCTCAATTGGTGGGATAAGGTTGTCCAAAGACATAAAGAACAAAATACCACGCTAACCATCAATACAGAATTTGGACCTTTTCCTTATATGCCATCAATTCCATTTACCGAAATGCCCATCGCCAACCAATGGGATATCAATGTTTATATGATGAACCTACTTAAGGAACGGTACAGTCAACATTGACTTTCTGTTTTGCAGAACAAATCAAATGACTACCGTAGTGACCGCAAGTAAATATTATTTTTTGTATTTATAGGTTTTGGATGTAATTTGAATTCTTATTAATGAATTGGGTCAGCCACTTTGAGGTATAAGTTCAAAAAATTGAACCCCAGACAAGTTCGTAAGTGAGAGGTCACTTCCAATACCGAGATTAAAATTGTGGCAATAGGTTGATTTTGAGATGGTTTTAGCTTTTGCTATTCCTACGATGACCTCTTTTACATTATATCCTATTGTCTATTTTGCTAAATTGCATTAATTAGAAATGAAATACACCGAGATTGTCGCCGCGCATTTTTTTTATGTACTAAAGTCGAGAAGTTTTTATTGTTTGTTGCCTTTTGTGCTGCTTCTGTTTTCAGGATGTAGCCAAAGGGAGGAAGAAAATCTTATTACTTCGGTGAATTTCGAAGAACAAACTTTTGCTCCTTTTGTGGAATCTGCTTTTCCTTTTATTACCACTTCCTTTGATGGAAGGGATTTGGGAGAGGGTTTTCCTAAAGACAATATCTCTGCCCGTGTTTTGGCCATTAAACTGGGGAATAATGCTTACGCCTGTTTTGATACAGACATGTTGCGTTGGTCAGTGGCCTGGACAGGGGATTTTATGCCCATGGTAACAATGGCTCAGGTATCTTATGCTGATTTTCATAACAAAGGGAATCAAATCCCAAAAATAGGAGGGGAAGCCAAACTAGCCACGGGAGTTTACCCCGGTTGGTCTATTGACCAGCCAATGGTGAAGGATCCAAGGAAAGCATCTCCCCATCCTGATAGTCCAGCTTGGGGAGCTATACCTGCAGAAATAGGCAGGTATGAAGGAGCGTATACCATGCAGGACAAGCTTATACTTTCTTATAAGGTTGGGAATACGTTTGTTTATGAATTACCAGGAAGCATCCTGCACGAAGGCCTTCAAATTTTCAGTAGAAGATTTTCCATGGCTTCTTCAAATAGAAAAACATTTCTTATGGCGGCAGAAATAACCGATGTCACCAATGTAGAAATGGCTGGTGACCAAATTTTCGTGTATCAAGGGGAGAAAGTGACGGTCATGGGATTGGCCAAAGGCAGTGAAGGAGTTAAACTTTCCGTTAAAGACAACAGGTATTTAGTGGCTGAGGTTGCTGAGCATGTAGCAACAGTTGATTTCGAAATATTATTATGGCAAGGTACCACTTATGAGAAAGAGAAATTTCAAGGTGCCATGTCCAATGAGCTGTCATCGCTTCCTGATTTTGAAAATGGGGGTAAGCCTTATTGGAAAGAAGAAGTACTGACCAAAGGACAAATTTCACCAGATACAGCTGCTTTTGTAACAGACCGTTTGACTTTGCCAGTACCAAATCCATGGGAGCGAAATGTAAGAATGGTTGATATAAGTTTCCTTGACAAGTCCGATGCGGCCATGGTCACCTTTGAAGGTGACGTTTGGAAACTAGCAGGTATAGATAGCTCTTTAGACCGCTTGGTATGGACTAGATTTGCTTCCGGCTTATACGAGCCACAGAGTATAGAAGTGGTAGATGGGGAAATTTATGTGTATGGTAAGGATGGAATTATTCGACTTCACGACCTAAATGGTGATGGGGTGGCTGATTTCTATGAGAATTTCTCCAACCTAATGGCACAATCTATTGAAACAAGAGAATGGGCCAGTGACATGGTTGCTGATCCAAAAGGAGGCTTTTATGTTGCCAAGTTTGGGGCATTGGATATGGGGCCTGAAACCTCTTCACCGAAGGCCCTTATGGGATTTCGATCTGCTTCAAACGATGATGGGTCTGTGCTAAAAGTATCAGCAGACGGTAAAAGTATTAGTCAGTTTGCCACTGGTTTTAGAGGACCCTACCTAGGGATTCATCCTGAAAAAGGTTGGCTTACAGGTTCTGATCAACAAGGGCATTATATGCCTTCGACACCGATAATGCTCATCAGAAAAAATGATTATTTCGGTGTGCCTGCAACTGCCCATAGGGAACCTATTCCAGAAACCACTCCTCCAATAACCTGGATTCCTCACAGTGAGGACCGATCCGGAGTAGGGCAAATTTGGGTTACCTCCGATGAGATGGGTCCGCTTAATGATCAAATGCTTCATTTATCCTATGGCAGACCAGGATTGTTTTTGGTGAAAGTTGACAGTGGTTCCAGCACCCTACAAGGAGGAGCTTCTGTGATTCCTGGAATTTATCCGGCGCCCACCATGAAAGGAACTGTGAACGCTGGTGATGGCTTGGTTTATTTTGCAGGATTCTCCTTATGGGGACATAATTCTGATGTTTTAAGTGCTCTTCTTAGGTTAAGATACACAGGCAAGGAAAGTTTATTGCCTGTAGATTATAAAGTAAGGGATGGCGGGATCATGTTAAGATTTGGTCAGGAATTGGATCAGGAAACAGCTAACGATTTGTCAAATTACCAGGTCAAAAGGTGGAATTACCTGCGGACAGAAAAATATGGTTCGGGGCATTACCAATTGGATGGATCAGTAGGGGAGGAGAACCTTCCAGTATTAGCTGTCCACCTATCTGAAGACAAGAAAGGGGTTTTTCTGGTAGTTCCGAATATTGCTGTTGTAATGCAAATGGAAGTAGCATTTAACCTTAAAACGGTAGAAGGAACGGCTTGGAATGACAAGGTTTGGATGACAGTAAATGCTGTTAACATGCCAAATCTTAAGGCGGAAGGATTCGGAAACCTCAACCCTGCCGACTTAATCGATAATTTTGACCCAGCATTATTGGCAGGAAAGGAAGAAGGAACTGCCGATGCGATCAAGGGAAAAGAAATATTTTTGAAGTACGGATGCATTGCCTGCCATGCAATAGATGACAATGTAGCTGGAGAAATTGGCCCAAGTGTAAAAGGACTTTATGGGGCCAAAAGAGAATTTAAAGATGGTACTTCTGCCATTGCAGAAGATGCCTATATCAAAGAATCCATCGTTGACCCGGGTGCGAAAGTTGTGATGGGCAGAGAAGGGGAGATGCCTTCCTTCCTGGGGCTGCTTTCTGATCAGGACATCGAATCTGTTATATTGTATTTTAAAACATTGAAGTAAAGATTTAAGGAATAGGTCAAGAGGATTGCGACAATCAAGCGTAATTTTTGAGCTTTCATTGCTGTACAAAAAAAAGCACATAAATTAGCTATGTGCGTTTTTTTCGTATCTTGACCCTCTCCGATCATTTGGTAAATGGATTTTTAAGGTAGGCTAATTAAAGCCGAATTGGTGGCTTAGCGGAGTCGAAGACATTTCTATGTTGAACGGTATTGGATAGGTACCGATAGCTAAGCGGAAATTCAAATGGGTGGCTGAGCGGAGCCGAAGACATTCCGGTAGCTGAGTGGAAATTCGTATGGGTGGCTGAGCTTGTAGAAGCCAGCGGAGTCGAAGCCCACTTTCATTTCCTGAAATCAATTCTATCGTATAATATTTTAAAATTAATAATGTAAATTAGAAATGCTATGAGACCATTATTCTATTTTGTTTTCCTTTGTTTACCAATTTTAATTTTAAGTTGTCAATCCTCTCAGAAAGGGGATCAAAAAACCAGTGCTGAAATTGCAGCGCAGAATATTAAAATTAACCTTAGAAAAAGGGTGCAATCAGAAAGCAATGCAAATAACTGGGAGGCAGTGGAGTATACTGAAACTTGGGATCCCGAAAAAACGGCAATTATTGTTACAGATATGTGGGACAGGCATTGGTGTGAAAGTGCTACCCAAAGAGTCGCCGCTTTGGCCCCTGCCATGGAAAAAACTTTGAGCAATGCCAGGGAAAAGGGAGTTACCATTATCCATGCACCCAGTGGTACCATGGATTTTTATATAGATGCACCACAAAGGAAAGCAGCCATAGAAACACCTACCCATTTGGCTCCAGAGGGTTTTCCTATTAATGATTGGTGCTACCTTGATCAAAATAAAGAAGCTGCCATGCCCATAGATGACAGTGACGGTGGCTGCGACAAGCCATGTGCTGATGGGGAACCTTGTAAAGAAATGACTGCCTGGACCAGACAAATCCCTGAAATCAACATTGAATTGGAGGATTTTATCACCGATCAAGGACAGGAAGTGTTTAATATTCTGATTGAAAATAAAATTGACAATATAGTGGTAATGGGTGTACATCTGAACATGTGTGTCTTGGGCAGGCCTTTTGCCATTCGCCAGCTGGCCAATCTTAATAAAAATGTGGTGTTGATGCGGGACATGACAGACACCATGTACAATCCCGAAATGCCTCCTTATGTGGACCATTTTGAAGGAACCCGTTTGGTAATCGCTCATGTAGAAAAATTTTGGGCGCCTACAATGGTAAGTTCCGATTTCACCGGCGATGCAGCCTTTGCTTTTAATGAAAAATAGTGCTTATACTGAGTAGCAAAGGTTACTTATATTTCTACGGTTAGTGGAGTGATTTTTTATGCCTATGGAAGGGGTGTTTTCTCTGGGCTATTTAATTCAGTAGGAGCGAAAGCCTTATTCCAATTGAGGTTTGGGTGTATGATTTATTGGCTAATATTTGGCTGCAAGATATAAAAACCGATTTGGCTCAATAATTTGTTGTAAAATTAGTGGAACTTTAAAATGAGGGAAAATACCGCTCACAATTCGTAAAAGCAAAATATAACAGTGGCAAAAACAAAAATTTTATATCAGGCAAACCAAGAGGTAACTGGAAAACATTTGCCCTCAAAAATATGGATAATGTACACTGGGAAACTGACGATTTATGATAGAGAAATTAATCCAGTAGTATTAAGATTGAAAAGCGAAATATATGAATCCTTTGTTGGTGAATTTATGGAGGAGAAAAAAGTATTAAAGGGTAATTCTGTAGCTATCGTATTTGGGAAAGTTGCTAAATGGTATATGAAAAACGAAATTATTTTTCAAAATTGACAATACAAAATAAAACCAAAAAGGTGTTTACACCAATTTCTATAAATGGATATGAAATTAATACTGATTTAATTTAAAAACCATCTTTGTGTATTACCTGTATCAATAATGATAAACCGAACGAAGAAATGCTTTGCAATATGACTTGTTACGACCAAAATAATGAAAAGGAATTTATATGCTTTAGGTACAAGAAAAGAAAAGATTGAATAAAGATAAAAATTACTAGGGCTTAACAAATAATCCATAAATCAAACGGGATTCATTCGTTATATAATGCCCATTTCCCCGTTATAACATCGCTAGTTGGTCTTTACCTGTTGAAGTAAATAAGATAACATAAATTGGCGCTATGCAGTTTTAAAGTGATATGTTTTGAAATACAGCGTCCATAATACCTTAGGACGACGATCAGGAAAATTGGCTAAAGTTTTGTCACTTACTTTTTTTTCGATATGTTCTCCACTTCAATCTAACTACGGAACTCTCCCCAATCAATCTCAGCTTCATCCCTCTCCCTATTGTATTACTCGAGATTGATAGGCTCCAGATAATTTGGTTAAAGATGTTTCTAATTAAGGTAGTTATTCTCCACTCAAGGGCATTACTTTTTCAATATCCTCTTAATTTTAGAATTCCTCCGAGGTGAGTTTGCAACTAAACCCCATTCTATTTCTGCTAATTTGCAATTGGTCATAGCTAAAGGAAACCCTTCTGATTAAAAAATATTCGAATTACAAATTCTAAAAAATAGGAAGTGCTAGTTAGACACACCAGGACCTCTTAAAATCTCCTGAGAGGTTTTTATTTTACAGTTTTTTAAGGATAGGGTTTCTCGTCTCCTACCAAATCCCTCCATTTTCGGTAATATGCCTTCAATTTTACTATAATTGGTTCATATGTATCATTGTCTACCAGGTTATTCAATTCATAGGGATCCTCGGATAAATTGAATAGTAATTCATCGTTAATATCAGTAATAATATATTTCCATTCCGGTGATCTTATCATTCGGTGACCTGTTCCAACCTTACCCCCAACGCCTACACTTTCACTGGCTACAAAATCGTTTATACTGGCTGACGGAGCTTTTAGAATTGGCAAAATCGATTTTCCTTGTAAATATTCTGGAATTGGCAACCCAGCTATATTTAGAATAGTAGGTAGTACATCTGTACTGGATACTAACCCATCAGATTCATGCGCATCAATTTTTAGATATCGGTAATCATCACAATAATTTCTTTCATGATCTTTTATCGTGACATTTTGTAAAAACAATTGATCGAACATCAATCACTTGAATTCCTTTGATTTCTAGAGCCTTCAAAATCATTTGAAATTTTCCTTTCCTTAAGTGTATTTTTCCGATATTCATTGGTTTGAAATCCTTGTTATAGGATATAAACCGTTCAGTTCTGTCATTTTCCATTCCCATAATTTTCGGATCATTTGGGATTAGGACCTTACCTCGGATTTCACTTTCTCCAATTTGCAATGCAATCAGGGAACCTAAATCCATTTCCGCACATGTATAATAGATCTCTACTTCATAACTTCCTTCCTCCATAACCTCAACATCCCATATAATTCTATCATTCAAATTTGTCCAATTAGTGAAATAAGAATCATTTGGATATTTATTTGATCTTTGAATATTACCTAAACTTGATGCGTCTCTCACAGGAAACTGAGTAAAATCTGAACCTGGATAACCTAGAAGAAAAGGACGATTCAGATCACTCATCTCTAAATCCATCTCTTTATTCCAAAGATCAACTTTATTTTTAAGCGTTTCAGCAATTTGAGAATGTTCATCTTTAAGATTTATTGACTGGGTAGGATCTTTTTCTATATCAAATAGGTTCCCTTCATGATCTAATCTAAATTGATTATTTCGTACACTTGTCTTGCCATTCCAAGTACTAAAGATTAACCTATCTTTAAAAATTATATCATTTTCCAAGATTAAACTTTTCAAACTTTGTCCATCGAGAGCTTTTTTGAAATGAAAATTAATCTCTGCCAAATCAGAAAGTGTAGGTAAAAGGTCAATTGCTCCTGCAATGTTTTTTACTTGTTTTGCCTCAGGAATCTTATCAGGCCAACGAATAAATAATGGAGACCGGATACCACCTTCATCAGTTGATCCTTTACCTCCTTTTAATCCGCCATTCCACCTTTCACTATGAGGCCCATTATCATTTAAAAAGACAACTATAGTATTATTTTCAAGGTTTAGCTTTTTTAACATGTCCAAGATCCTGCCAACATTCCAATCTAAATTTTCACACATTGCCAAAGTTGCCCGAGTAAAATTAAGATCTTCATTTTCAGGATTATTGCTAAAGTTTAATATTTCCTTTTCCTTGAAATTATCCCACCATCTATCGGGAACTTGCATAGGTACATGGGGGGTGTTATAAGGGATATAAAGGAAAAATGATTCATCTTGATTCAATTTGATGAAATCAATTGCTTTATCTGTAAAATCATCGATTATAAAACCATTACCTTTTACCAATTTGCCATTATGATCAAGTGGAGGACTAAAATAATTCCCCCAATGACCTGAAGTAAATCCGTAAAATTCATCAAAACCTCGTGCATTTGGATGGTATGGAAACTGCGAGCCGTTGTGCCACTTACCAAAAGCTCCGGTTTTATACCCTGCTGATTTAAAAATCTGGGCAATAGTGGTTTCATCTAAATTCAATCTTTCTTTTCCAGCTGAAGTCCCACTTATTCCTCCCCTTGAATGATATCTTCCCGTTAATATTTCGGCTCTTGTAGGGGAGCATACCGGTGAGACATAAAAATAATCGAAACTTACACCACTTTTTGCAATACCATCTATATTCGGTGTATTAAGATTTTTATTTCCATTGAAACTAAAGTCCCCCCAACCTTGATCATCTGACATAATTATAATAACATTAGGGCCAGGAATTTTACTTTTATAAATATATTTTACACCAAAATAACCTATTAATAAAGATAAAATCAGAAAATTTAATATTTTAAATTTATTCATGATAAAATTATTTTAACAATTAACAAATTTTAGAAAGTACATCACAATACCCTTAAATTGGCGAGCCTGACTTTTGCTTATCCAATTCATTCTTAAGTTTATCAACTGTCTTAGGATGCTTTAAAAATAAATTTATTGATTCTGATGGATCATTTTCAGTTTGATATAATTGGCCCGTTGCCTCCCCTGGTTTTGGGTCTATTCTTCTTGGATCTGTAAAACCACCTGAGCCCAATCCTTCAATATATTTCCATTCTTCCATACGTAAACTAAACATTCCCCCTGAAGATTGATGAACCATGGAGGTACGGGTTTTTTTACTTAAATCCCCATTCAAAACATGGTAAAAACTAAAACTGTCCTCCCCGTTATTATTTATTGGTTTTTGATTAGTGAGGTCTGAAATTGTGGCATAAAGGTCAGTAAGGCTAACCAAATGATCATAATATCCATTTTCCTTTATTCGAGCAGGCCATGAAACAATTAATGGTATCCTGTGACCACCATCCCATATATCACCCTTTTGTCCACGTTTACCCATGTGGGAATTATGCTGATTAAGTTCAATTTCACTTTTCGGCCAATAAGCGCCATTGTCACTTGAGATTATTATTATGGTATTATCATACTTACCAAGTCTTTTCAATGTTTCGGTAATTTGTCCTACTACATAGTCAATATTTAAAATAAAATCACCATATTTCCCTATAGATGATTTTTCTTTAAACATATCATTGGGAACCCATGGAGTGTGTGGCCCTGTTAATGGCATATATAAAAAGAAGGGTTTTGTTGAATTATTTTCAACATGGTTTTCAACATAAGAAATTCCCTCATCAAGGATATCTGTTAAGCAATTTTCAATTCTAAATGTTTTTGAAATTTCACCCCGTCTCCACCACACCATTTTTTCCCAATAAACATCATGCTCGTTGGTATGTTTTCTATCCCAAGAATATTCTGTGTCATTAAGTTTGGATGGGTAAATTTCTGAGGTGAGTGTAATTACCGGATCTATGACTAGGTTATTTCTTAGAAATACATAAGGAGGCATATCTAAAGATGCTGGATGAATGAAAGAGTAATCGAATCCATAGTTATCAGGACCATTTTTCACCTTTTTGGAATAATCTACATTTGAAAAACCAGAATTGGGAAAAAATGTTGCTTCTGTACTATCGTTCTTTGTTTGCCAATCCAGTCCAAGATGCCATTTCCCAATACAGGATGTAGAATAACCAGCATTTTTAAAAAGATTTGCAATCGTATTCCTATCATTCTCTATAATTGATTTGGAAAAGCCATTCGCCCCACGAGCGGCAGGTTTGGATCTCCATGCATACCTTCCTGTTAGGAGACCATATCTAGAAGGAGTACAAACTGAGGCACTTGCATGGGCATTTGTAAAGACAATACCATTCTTTGCAATATTATCTATGTGAGGTGTGTAAGTTCGGGCCTTTGGATTCAAAGAAGAGATATCTCCATATCCCATATCATCTGCGAAAATGATGATAAAATTGGGTTTTTCAGGATTTTTATTTTGAGAATATAAAGGTATTGCAGCTATAAATAGCTGCAATACCGTAAATAAAAGGATATTAAAATAATTCATTTATTAATTATTTAAGTTTAATTATTGGGATGGAAGAAGTAATGAAACAATCAAAACCATAATCCATTAAATTTATAATCTGGAAATGTATAGAATCAATTAATATCCTGGATTTTGACCTAATTTAGGATTCGTTTGAATTTCTCGTAGAGGAATCGGAAATATTAACTGGGTTTCACTATAAGTTTTATTCCAATTAGTAGTATATCCAACGAAATTGACGTAATCCCCAGAGCTGTCATCTCTGATAACGCGGGTTCTAATCATATCAAACCATGTTTTATTTTCATAACTCAATTCAAAATATCTTTCATCCCAAACAGCTTTTTTAAAATCATCTAAGTTTGAATTTGTAAAATCGGATAAACCTGCCCGAGACCTAGTAGCATTCAATGCATTCTTAGCCTGCTGATTTGGAGAACCATCTGCCATTGCTTGGGCTTCAGCATACATTAATAATACGTCTGCGTACCTATAAATTGACCAGTTCAATCCTGATTGTCCAGCTACATCAATTGAATTTTTATCAAAATATTTATGTATGTAATAGGCATTAAAATCCATCAATTGAAGTTCCGGAGCGCCTGATGAAAATTTATTAGGATGGCCTTTATATGTTCTGAAAAAATATTGTTTTTCATCAGCCCTTTTATCTCCATCTATATAACTTTCTACAAATTCATTTGTTGGAATTAAACTCCCATATTCAAGATTAAATGCCGACATTCCACTTCTAGTTGGTAAAACTAAAGGAACCAATTCATTTGATCGTTTATTTAATGAGAATTGCAATTGGAAAATAAACTCGCCTTTATTATTATTAGAAGTTGTCCACAAATCTTCCAATTCATCAAATAAAGAAAAGTTTCCCGAATTAATAACTTCAAGAGATCGTTTTGCGGATTTTGCATAAAACTCATTTCCCCCTTGCATGGGATAACCAGCATAAGTTAGATAAACATCTGCAAGTAAACTTTTAACTGCGGCCATGGACACTCTTCCTGTTTCATCTTTAAAGGGGAGGGAGGATTTTTCAGCAGCTAACAAATCAGGGATTATTATCTCATTATAAATTTCTGACGCTGGTGACCTAATTAACTGTAGTTGACCCAGTTCTATTTGAATCTCTTTAATTTTAGGAATATCTCCAAAAATTCTAACTAAATAATAATAATATAAGGCACGCATAAATTGTACCTCACCTACATATTTATTAATTAAATTTTCGTCCACTAAATTGTTGTATTCAGAAAGCTTTTGTAATGCTAAATTACACTTGGCTATACCTGAATAGCATCCCTGCCACCATTCTTCAATATAAGGAGATCTAGAACTAACTGTTAATTCTTCAAATTCTTTAAAATTACTTTGGGAATTTTCAGAATGAGCTTTACCTGTCATATATTCCAGCAGTAAAATTGTATTACCACCCCAACTGTAAGCTGGCATATTAAAAACTGTTGTATTCACATAAGCACTATTTGCAAAGGCTAAAGCAGACTCTGGACTGGTTAATATTGATTCGCTGGTCATTATTCCAGTAGGTCTTTCATCCAAAAAATTTTCGCATGAAGCAAAAGAAATGGATAATATCAGTATAAGATATAAATTCATATTTAATTTCATAATATCAATATTTAATTAAAATCCTACATTTAAACCAAGTGTATATGTTCTAGCCCTCGGTTCACCAAAATCATCTATTCCCTGGCCAAACTCACTAGAATGAGTACTAACTTCTGGATCGTATCCTTGATAATTTGTAAGCAGAAATAAGTTTTGACCACTAACATACACCCTTAGTTTCTGAAGCTTTATTTTACTTAATAAAGCACTTTTAAAATTATAAGCAATTTGAATGTTTTGTAATCTAGAAAAAGATCCATCTTGCAACCAATGGTTATCTGGGTACGAATCATAATAAGTCCTCATATAACGTAATTCTGCAACCATAGTATTTTGATTTGTTGGAGTCCAAGCATTTAAAATAGTTTTGGAGCTATTTGCTACCCCAGATCGATCTTCCCGAGTATGGGTGCCTGCATTCATGACATCAATTCCTTGTACAACCCTAATATCAATTAACAAATCAAAATTTTTGTATGAAAATGAATTTGAAATTCCCATCGTCCAATCTGGGAGACTTTGGCCGATTATGCTATTATCATTTGCGTCTATTATTCCATCCTGATTAAGATCTGCATATTTTAAATCCCCAGGTAACCTGTTGAATTTCTCGGCTTCATCCACTTCTTCTAAATTCCAAGTTCCAAGTCGAGTTAATCCCCAAAATGAACCAACTGTTTCACCTACCCTTAAAATCTGCATCTGACCGGTAGCATGATTCGTAGGGAAAATATCTTCATTATTTTCTCCTAGCTTAATTATCTTATTTTTATTGGTCGCAAAAGAAATATTAGATGTCCAAGAAAAATCTTTTGAGTTAATATTGTAAGTATTTAAGGCTAATTCCCAACCCCTGTTTTGAACTGATCCTATATTCTGAATTACAAAGTTTAATCCAGATGTATACGGAACCGGTGCATTCAAAAGTAAATCGCTTGTAACTTTTTGGTAATAGTCTAGAGTCATATTCAAACGACCATCTAAAAAGCTGACATCCAATCCACCGTCAAATTGAGTTGTTGTTTCCCACTTTAAATCTGGGTTACCAAAAGAACTTCTAAAAATAGCAGAATAAAATTGATCCTTAAAAATCACATTACTAGACCCCAAATTCTGTGAATAAGCATAGTTTGCAATCTCTTGATTTCCAGTTTTCCCAATACTTGTTCTGATTTTTAAATCTTCAATTATGTTATTGTTTTTTAGAAAATTTTCTTCCGATATTCGCCAACCAAATGCCAATGAAGGGAAGAATGCATATTTATTATTACTTCCGAATTTTGATGAACCATCATATCTTCCTGTGGCAGTAAATAGATATTTATCTTTTATAGTATAATTAGCTCTAGCAAAATAGGAATTTAAGGACCACCTCCAATCACTTGAGGATGAAGGTTGGTTCACCGTCCCAGCTCCAAGATTATGCCATTGATAAAAATCATCTATGAAATTTTGATGTTCAGCTCCAAGTAATTCAGCTGAACGTTGTTGCCAACTCAAGCCTACCATTAAGTTTAAATTATTGTTTTCATTAATTTTTTGGCTCCAATTAAAATAGTTTTCATTTTGCCAATAAAATTGGTTTTCGGTATTAATTTGAGCTATTCCCCCCCGGTTTTTACCATTGAATTGTATCAAATTTTTACCATTATAGTAATTGTTCTTCCCGTATTTTCCGTCAACAGCAAATGTTGATTTAAAATCTAGATATTTATTTATTTTGAAGTTTAGGTAAAAATCTGAAATAATCTGAGCATTATTAGTTTGATTGGTCAATTCTTCCAAATACATTAATGGAGTATCCTGAACTGCTCCCGGAAAATCACGGTTACTTCCCCATTTACCATTTGGATATTTAACGGGGATAATAGGAAGCGCTTCTTGCGAAAGCCTTTTAAGACTGTAATTGTTATAGAGGTCATTCCCTTTATTAAAATTTAAAGAAAAATTGACTCCAAATCTTAACCAATCTCTTAATCTTGAATCAACATTGAATTGAGCATTGTATCTATCTAAATAGTTTTTATCCATCAATGCCTCTTGACGGGTATATCCCAAATATGCACTGAAGGTTGTTATTTCATTTCCACCTCTTAAGGATAATTGGTGATTTTGAGAAATGGCAGTCCGGTAAGTCTCATCTTCCCAATCCGTATCATATAATGGATTCCCCTCATTATCAAACAAAAGAGGTAGATTTTGTGGAGAAGCCCTTAGAAATTTTCCTTGTGCAAATCCAATTGGGTCGTACTTTTCAATATTATCATAACCTGTATTATACACTTGCCACCACTCTGTTGAATTAAGAAATTCAAGATTCTGATTTTTTGCCATTATACCGAATGATGTGTATCCATCGTACGATATAATTGCTTCATCACTAATGACCCCTCTTTTTGTTGTAATTAAAATTACTCCATTTGCACCACGGGCTCCATAGATTGCTGTCGCAGAAGCATCTTTTAGGACTTCCAGAGATTCAATATTATTTGGATTTATTAAATTAATATCTGCAACCCCAATGACTCCATCAATTACATACAAAGGCTCATTTGAAGCAGTAATTGAATTATTGCCTCGAATTCGAATTTTAATTTGCCCATCTGGTCGGCCAGAATTACCATAAACTTCCACACCAGGTAATTTTCCTGATAGCGCCTGTCCAACATTAACACTCGGTCTATCCAATAACTCTTCTGACTTAATGGAGGAAACAGAACCAGTTAAATCACTTTTATTAACAGTTCCGTAACCTATGACCACCACTTCATCCAAAGAAGACATGTCCTCAGCTAGCGTGATATTGATGATACTCTGGTCTCCCACTGCTTTCTTTTGGGATTCAAACCCAATAAATGAAAAAACGAGCGTGGTGCCTTCAGGGA
>Ga0222651_1000107_pt1 | contig 63168 bp, 61 predicted proteins | sample AntAcemetagen369_FD_179855 | JGI IMG/M metagenome (GOLD analysis project Ga0222651, IMG submission 179855) | Saline water microbial communities from Ace Lake, Antarctica - #369 | ecosystem: Environmental > Aquatic > Non-marine Saline and Alkaline > Saline | place: Antarctica: Ace Lake...
ATAAACGGCGATGATGATGGCCTGTGACAGCGGCACCAGCGGCGCGCCGAATGCCCCCTGACCGATACGATAGATGATCAGCGCGACCAGCGAATCCGCCGTTGCGCATAGCAGGGAGCTGATTGAAAACCCGATGATCGACCACAGGATGACGGCCCGGTGTCCCCACCGCGCGGTGATCCAGCCGGTGACCGGGGTAAACACCGCCGTCGCGATAACGTTCAGCGTCACCACCCAGGAAACCTGCTCAGGCGTTGCCGACAATGCCCCCTGCAATTGCGGCAACACGACATTGACGATGGTCGTGGTCAGCGCATACAGCATCGTGCATAGGGATACGGCGAGCAGGATCAGCCCGGGCGGCGTCGTCGTGGATCGGGTCTCGGCCATGAATACATAGGGCGGTGGTGGATCGGAGCGCTGTATATAGCACCAATTCCCGCCGCGACACGCGGCGTTCTGTTGTTCTGCGGAAGCAATCTATCGCCACACAGGGCGTGCGGGATATTGACAAAATGGCCGAAAAACGATTATAATCCTATATTTTGGCGATGCGCACGCCTCACGCCTGGAAACAGCAATGCGCCGCCGTTACCATCTGCGTGCTGGATTTCACGGCGATGTAAACCGATGCGGATGAATGTCAATCGGAACAATATCCGTCGTGGCGGTTGTCGTGAGGTGTGGTCAGGCAGGCCAATTACCCGAAATGTATAGCGATGCGAATAAATGCATAGCAATGCGAACCGGAACACAATGCCTGCGCTTGGGCTGCTCATTGGCGAAATGCCCATAAATGCCAATCGATGCTAATGTTACCGGGCTCGTAACATCGGGTTCACAGGGGGGAATAGCCATGGCGATAAAATCGGTCCGGACGGATCATTACCGTATTCCACTTCCGGTCGTGCTGTCGGATTCAACACATGGGGAAATCCCGGCATTTGAAATCGTGTCGGTCCGCATCACGGATGACGACGGGCTGGAAGGCGTCGGCTACACGTATTCAGTCGGGCGCGGCGGGGCGGCGATCCATGCGTTGATCGAACGGGACATGGCGCCGGATCTGATCGGGCAGGATGCGGCGCGGATTGAGGCGCTATGGAAGATGCTGTGGTGGCGCATTCATTACGTTGGGCGCGGCGGGCTGGCGGCGCATGCGATTTCGGCGGTCGATGTCGCGCTGTGGGACCTGAAGGGCAAGCGGCTGGGCGAACCGCTGTGGCGGCTGCTCGGCGGTGCGGACCCCAAGGTGAAAGCCTATGCCGGTGGCATTGACCTGTATTTCACCCTCGACGATCTGCTGCGCCAGACTGACGGCAATCTCGAAAAAGGCTTCCGTGCCATCAAGATGAAGGTCGGGCGCGAGAACACGAATGAAGATATCGCCCGCGTCGCCGCCATGCGCAAACATCTGGGCGACGGCTTCCCGCTGATGGTCGATGCCAATATGGGCTGGACCACCGACCGCGCGGTACGCGCCGCACGGGCCCTGCGCGAATTCGATCTCGTCTGGCTGGAAGAACCCACAATCCCCGACGATTTCGCCGGGCACGGACGGATCTTATCCGAAGGCGGCGTGCCCATCGCGGCGGGGGAAAACCTGCATTCGATCCATGAATTCCAGCACATCATGGATGCCAACGGCGTCAGCTACCCGGAACCGGATGCATCGAACTGCGGCGGCATCACGCCGTGGATGAAGGTCGCGGCAATGGCGGAGGCCCGCAACCTGCCCGTCACGTCACACGGGGTGCATGACTTGCATGTCCACCTGCTGGGTGCGGTGCCAAATGCCTCCTATCTGGAAGCGCATGGCTTCGGGCTCGACAAATACATCGCCGAACCACTGAAGATCGTCGAAGGCTATGCCACAGCACCTGATCGCCCGGGACATGGCATCGAGTTCGACTGGACGGGTCTGGAAGCGTTGCGGGTGTAGATGGCGAGATGCCAATTGATGCCAACCGATGCCAATCGATGCGTATGTTTTGTATGCTTCGGAAGGGGCCCGCCGTTTCCCGCGCTGCGATTGCCGGGATGGCACTTGTGTTTCCACGAGATAACAGGGAGATCTGCCCATGCCTGCCTTTGAAAACCGCGTTTCCTTTGTCACCGGTGCGGGTTCCGGCATCGGGCAGGCCATGGCCCTCAAGCTTGCCAGCGAGGGTTCGACGGTTGTGTGCGCGGATATCAACGAACAGGGTGCGCAAGCGACTGCCGCCCGCATTGAGGCCTTGGGCGCGACGGCTGTCGTGAACGCGCTCGACACCGCGCGCGAGGAAGAGGTGAAAGAGGCGCTGGCGCGTACCCACCGCGACCTGGGCCGGCTGGACGTGCTGATGAACAACGCCGGGGTCGGCAACAAGGATTGGGCAACGACGACCGCGATCAATCTGGACGGGGTCTTTTTCGGCTTGAAGCATGCCTGTCCGATGATGGCGGCGCAGGGCGGGGGCGCGATCGTCAATACCGCCTCCGTCGCGGGGCTGACCGCCCTCATGCGCCCGATGGAATATCACGACGACCCGGCGGCGGTCGAAAGCGCCAGCGCCTATGTCGCCGCCAAGCACGGCGTTGTCGGCCTGACCAGGCAATTCGCCGTTGCCTTCGGCAAGGTGGGCGTCCGGGTCAACGCCGTTTGCCCCGGCTATATCGAAACGCCCATCATCGCCCCGGTCATGGCGCGCGACGGTGGCCAGGAAATGCTGACCGCCCTGCACCCGATGGGCCGCCTTGGCCAACCGGTGGAAGTGGCGAATGTCGCCGCCTTTCTTGCCAGTGACGCGGCGAGTTTCGTCACCGGCGCCGCCGTTCCGGTCGATGGCGGTTACACGGCACGTTAGGGCGATCCGGGTCGCATACGGTGAGGCTATGTCGGACGCGGATGCGCCGCTAGTATGGCGGCCGAAAAACAACCATCATCGATCAAGGAATCACCTGTGACCGGATATACCGAAACCTTCCGTGGCGACGTTCACCCCTGGGAGGTCGATGCGACCGAACATTTCACCGTTGCCTATTATTTTGAAAAATTCGAAGCGGCGACCTGGCGGTTCCTGCGGCAGAACGGCGTTGACCCGGCGGTGGCGCAGCCGGTCGAAGCGCTGGCCCATTACAAGTCCGAGCTGCGGGATCGCGATATTTTCCGGATCGAATCGGCGCTGATCGAATCCGGCGATACGCCGCTGATTGCCCATAAGCTGTTCAATGCGGAAACGGGTGCGCTGTGCACGACCCTGCGGCAACGCTTTACGGGGATATCGCTGACCGGGGCGACGGTTGCGTGGGATGGCGATGCCGCCGAAGACCGGCCAATTCCCGGCGACGGGCCCGGCTGGATGATGACGGCGCGCGATGTGGGCCGGCCATCCGAGGCGAACTGGGCCGGAAACCTGTCGCTGTCGGCGATGGTTCACCGGTATTCGACCGCCAATGGCTTCATCATGGCGGCATTCGGGCTGACGCCGGAATACATGACGAAAAACCGGATCGGGCTGTCGACCTTCGAGATGGCCTTCACCTTTAACGGTGCGCTGCGACCGGGTGACCTGTTCGATGTCGAAAGCTGTATTGCGACGCTCGGCGGGTCTTCGGTGCGGCTCTGCCACCGTCTGCGCAACGCCGAAGGCGGCGAGATTCTCGCGAACCTGAGCCAGTTCGGCGTGCAGCTTGACCTCGACGCAAGGCGCCCCGCGCGCATCGCCGATGACCTGCGTGAAAAGGCACAGAGGCTACTGGCATAGGGCGGTAAATGCTAACGGATGCCAATAGATGCAAAGCGGATTTGTGCTTTTGAGCGTCTTGTTTCCACCCTCAACCGGCCCTCTCCCTGAAAGGGTGAGGAGGCGGCCCGCTGTGTCAGTCACTCTGGCATTTCGCGATCAGCCGCCGGGTGAAGGATTCGCCGGCCGCAATCTGCTCCAGCGCGATCCATTCGTTGGGTGCGTGGGCCTGGGCGATGTTGCCGGGGCCGCAGACAATGGCGGGCAGTCCGGCGCGCTGGTACTGGCCGCCTTCGGTGGCGTAGGACACGGCGTGTGTGGCGTTGCCACCTGTCAGTTCCCGGGCCAGCACCTCCGCCGGGGAATCCGGGGCGGGGTTCAGTGAGGGGACGGTGACGCCGCGCCTTGTCGCGATGCCGGTTTCGGCGGCGGTGGCCTGCATCTTCGGCACCAGTTCGCGTTCGTAATAGTGTTCGAACCGGGCCAGCGTGTCTTCGGGATCATCGCCGGGGACCGAGCGGATTTCCCATTTGAAGGCGCATTCGCGGGCGACGATGTTCAGCGCGGTGCCGCCTTCGACCGTGCCGACATGGATGGTTGAATAGGGCGGATCGAAGCGGCTGGCCGGGTCGGCATTGGCGGCCTTTTCCTCGGCCAGATCGGACAGGAAGGCGATCAGCTTGCCGGCATGCATGACCGCATTGACGCCCCGGTTTGTCAGGCTGGAATGCGCCTCGTGCCCTGTCACCGTGGTGGTGAAGGCAGTGATGCCCTTATGGGCGTCGACGACTTTCATTTCGGTCGGTTCGCCGATGATGACCGCGCCTGGCCGGGGCAGGTTTTCGATGACATCGGCGATCAGGTGCGGCGCGCCAAGGCAGCCGACTTCCTCGTCATGGGTCAGCGCGAAATGGATCGGGCGGATCAGCGGGCGCGACAGCATGTCGGGGACGAGGGCCAGCGCGATGGCGATGAAGCTTTTCATGTCGGCGACGCCACGGCCGTATAGCCGGTCTTCCTTTTCGACCACGTCGAAGGGGTCGTTGTCCCAGTTCTGGCCGGTGACGGGCACCACGTCGGTATGGCCGCTCAGCACGATGCCGCCGGGAATATCCGGGCCGATGGTGGCCCACAGGTTCGCCTTGGTGCCGTCTTCGCTGCGGATATAGCGGGATTCGATGCCGTGCCCCGCCAGGTAGTCGCGGACGTAATCGATCAAGGGCAGGTTGGATTTGGCCGAAGTCGTATCGAAGCCGACCAGGGCGCGGATCATCTCAGTCGGGGTCATGGGGGGCTCCGTGATTGGGCGGTTCAGGTGCGCCAGAAGGAGGGAAGGAAGAGCACCAGTACCGTGAACAGTTCCAGCCGGCCCAGCAGCATGCCGAAGGCCAGCATCCATTTCGCGGTGTCGGGCAGGGTTGCGAAGGAACCCGAGGGTCCAATCGTCGGGCCGAGCCCGGGCCCGACATTGGAGATCGCGGTGGCGGCGCCCGAAGCGGCGGTGATGAAGTCCAGCCCCATCATGCCGAGCGCGATGGCCAGCAGCGCAAAGGCAACGCCGTACAGGAAGAAAAACCCGAGCACCGAGGTGGTGACTTCTTCGGGGATCGGGCGCTTGTTGTAATAGGGAATGAATACGCCGTGCGGTTGCAGCAACCGGCGCATCTGGCAGTTCGCGGTGGCGTACAGAACCTGGAAACGGAAAACTTTCATCCCGCAGGTGGTCGACCCGGCGCAGCCGCCGACGAACATCAGGAAGAACAGGACAGCGACCGGGAAGGGCCCCCAGGCACCGAAGTCATCGGTCGCATAACCGGTACCGCTGATAATCGACACCACGTTGAAGGCGGCGCGCTGTACCGTGCCGAAAATCGGGGCATCGGGGCCGGTCTGAAACAGCCAGACCGATACCGCGCCAATCGACAGGAAGACGAGGGTCAGAAACCAGCGGACCTGGCTGTCGTTCATCAGGTTTTTGGGCCGGCCGCGCAGCGCCTGCAGATACAGCACGAAGGGCAGGCTGCCGATAATCATGAACATCGTTGCGGTGACGTCGATCCGGCCGTCCTGGAAAAAGCCGATGGAATCGTCATGGGTTGAAAATCCGCCGGTTGCGATCGTGGTCATCGCATGGGCGATGGCATCGAACCCGGTCATGCCGAAGGTCCAGTACAGCAGCGCGCATAGCAGCGTCAGCACGACGTAGATCACGGCAATGGCGGTTACGATCTGCGCTGCGCGCGGCATGACCTTGTCGGACGTATCGGAGGATTCCATACGGAACAGCTGCATACCGCCGACCTGCAGCAGCGGCAGGACCGAAATCGCCATGGCGATGATCCCGATGCCACCCAGCCATTGCAGCAGCGCCCGCCACAGCAGCATGCCCGGCATGCCGTAATCCAGCCCGACGATGACGGTGGAGCCCGTCGTCGTCAGCCCGCTCATGGCTTCGAAGAAGGCATCGGTATAGCTCAATCCCAGACTGCCGAAAAACAGCGGCAGGGCCGCGACGGCGGGCATCACGATCCAGCTCAGCGTCGTCAGGATGAAGGCCTGGCGCAATGACAGGTTCCGGACACTGCCGCGGGTCATGGCGACAAGCATCAATCCGATAAACAGGGTCAGCGCGGCAGCGGCGCCAAATACCTGCCACTCCACATTGCCGACGGCCAGATCGGCAGCGGCAGGCACAAACATCGCCACCGCGAGGGTGGAAACGAGAATACCTATGATGAACAGGACGGGACGGAAATCGATCAACGGCTTTCACCAATGGCAGGTGCCGCGCATGGCCATGCGTTGCGCGGCCGGATAATCCGGCTGCGGCTTGCATTTGTCCAGCCTGTTATCGCATTCCGTCGGCGCGGAGGGTCAGCCCTGCCGGCTGGCCGGGTTGCCGATGATGGACATAAATTCCCGCCTGGTGGAGGCATCGTCGCGCAATTGGCCGAGCATCCGGCTCGTGACCATGGAAACACCGGTTTTATGCACGCCTCTTGTGGTCATGCACTCATGTTGTGCCTCCACAAGCACCGCAACGCCGCGTGGCGCCAGCACTTCCTGGATCGTATTGGCAATCTGTGCGGTCAGTTTTTCCTGGATTTGCAGGCGTTTGGCATAGGCGTCGATAACCCGGGCCAGCTTGCTGATGCCGATGACCCGGCGGTCGGGAAGATAGCCGATATGCGCCTTGCCGATGACCGGCACCATATGGTGTTCGCAATGGGTTTCAACGCGGATGTCCTTCAGGACGATCAGCTCGTCATAGCCTTCGGTTTCCTCGAAGGTGCGTTCCAGCAGTTCCCGGGGATCCATCCAGTAACCGGCGAAGAATTCCTCATAGGATTTCACCACGCGGGCAGGTGTGTCACGCAGCCCCTCGCGATCCGGGTCGTCGCCGGCCCATTGCAGCAGGGTCCGAACGGCGGCTTCCGCGTCGGCGCGGCTCGGACGGCGCTCCAGCGCGGTCTGTTCGCGAATATTCTCAGGGTTGTGGCCTTCAGGTGGATTCACGGTCGTCTCCCATTCAGCGCCGCATTGCCATGCGGCGCCGGTTTAGTTCAGCCGGACGGGCTGATGCGGACTGTCGAGTGAAAATGCCGGGATTTCGACATCGAAATGGCTGCCATCCGCAGCTTCCATTTCATAACTGCCGACCATTATTCCCGATGGCGTCGAAAGTGGCGTGCCGCTTGTATATTCGAAAGCGCCGCCCGGTTTTAGCACCGGTTGTTCGCCCACGACCCCAGGCCCGTCCACTTCCAGCAACGTGCCTATGGCATCTGTGATGCGCCAGGACCGGTTGCGGAGCTGTACTGTTTCGCCCCCACAGTTTTCGATCCGGACTTCATAGGCCCAGACATAGTGATCTTCGAGCGGCGATGACTGATCTTCGAGATAGAACGGCGTCACCGTCACCTTGATGTCTTTAGTGACCGCTTCGTACATGCAGCACTCCATTATTGGACGCCGCTTTGTCGCGCGTCGTCCGATAATATTATGACGGACTCGGTCAATGTCCAGTGTGACCGCTGTCACCAATTGTCGGAATGATGAAACGGGAACCCGTAATGTTGGTTAATCTTCCGGCCGGCTCTTCCGTAGCAGGTATTTCTGCTCGCCTTCCATGACCAGATCGCTGTGCTGGTTGTGGATGGTGGAGGCCACCGTGACGACACCGGTTGTCCGCTGTGGCTTCAGGGCAGCGATGGTCAGCATCGGATACAGCGTATCATTCAGGTAGACCGGTTTCAGGAAGCGCGAGGATTGTTCCAGGAAGCCGATCAGCGAATCCCCCACCACATGGGGGAAATCCCCGGCACCGGCGGCGGACTGGATCAGGATCTGGAAACCATGCGCCAGCAGGTCCGGATGCCCATGTCGGCGGCAGTATTCGGCGTCATAATGGATCGGATGGTTGTCGCCGGACGCTGTCTGGAAGGCGGCGAACAGCCCGCTCGTCATGGTTCGGGAGGCAATATAGAACTGCCGCCCAATTTCCAGATCGTCGAAATACAGTGAGCGCAGTTTGACGTGATTTGCTGGTGAAAACGGTTCGTTCGACATTGTTTTCAGTCTTCCGTGCGGCTGCAGGATGCGCCGCCAAGGACACAGAACGTCGCGCAATGCGGATGGTTCAGTTTTACGGTGTCGGATGCGGATTCGAGCGTATGCCCCATCTCGAAATACGGATCATAGGGCAACAGCGTACACGGCAGGACGACGGGTCGTTCGGCGCCCTTGCGCTTCACGATCATGCGCGAAGTGGCGCACATCATGGAGGATGGCGATACATCCAGTATGTCCCAGCATGCCTCGGTAATTTCCGGTACATCCGCGGTTTCGTCCATTTCCGGAAACAGAACGAGTTCCATTGGATCATCCGCGTTGATGGCAAGGCCTGTACGGGCAAACAGTCGCGCAAAGCCCTGGCGAAGCTCTTCTTCCGTTTCGTCCCAGCAGGTCCGGCCGGCGATATGGGTGCGGACGCCGGTTTGCGTCAGGAACTGCAACCCGGGAATGGTCCGGTCCCAGCTCAATTCGCCCCGCAGACGGTCATGCAGCGGCTGGTCATAATGGTCCAGCGAGACGCGGAGGGTAAGCATGCCGCTATAGCGTTCCTGCAGATCGGCGATACCATCGGCGTGTTTCATCATCGGCCGCATGGCATTGGTCAGGACAAGTGTCTGAAACCCGGCGGCCAGCGATGCGTCAAGAATCGCGATAATATCGGGGTTCATGAAAGGTTCGCCGCCGGTGAAGGCGATTTCCTTCGTCGGCAGGCCCTGTTCGACAATTTCGTCCAGATAGGCCTGGACTTCCATTGTCGTGATATAGACGAGCCGGTCGTTCCGGGGGCTGGATTCAATATAGCAGTTGGTGCAGGTCAGGTTGCACAGGGACCCGGTGTTGAACCACAGCGTTTCCAGTCGGTCGAGCCCGACGCGCGCGCGGGGGCTGCCATCCACGGTTATGTCGGGATCTAGAAATTTTTCCGGAAGGATGTCTGCCCTTTGCAGGGCGGCGGCATCACTCATTCATGGCCTCACGGGGGCTGGTTAATGAAAGGTTGCTCCCGGTAGAGATAAGGAACCCGGACCTCTCTTACAATTAACATAGCCGTGAGTACTTGAAATCAATGGCCAGGAACGTCTGATGGCCCGTATCAGAATTTGAAATTGGCGATATTGTCGGGAACCGGTGTGCCGTCCGGCATCCGGGGGTCGGGTTCCGGCGTGCCGGTGATCTGTTGTACCGGGATGACCCCGGCCCAGACCGGCAGGGCGTAATCTTCCTCGTCATCAATCGGCGGGCCTGAACGCACTTTCGCCGAGACATCGTCCAGCGGGAGTGACAGGACCGTTGTCGCCTTGAATTCCTGGGCATTGATCGGGCGGCATTCCGCGACCCGGCCGGGTGCGACGCGGTCCATGAATTTGTCCAGCGCTGCTTCCTTCGTCACCGGGTCGCTGACCAGCGTCGCGGTCCCGTACATGATGACGGATCGGTAATTCAACGAATGATGAAAACCGGAGCGTGCCATGACGATACCGTCCAGTAGGGTTACCGCCAGGCTGAGTTCGAGCCCGCGCTCGCCGGCGCGCATGGTGCGGCTGGCGGCCGATCCGTGAAGATAGACATGGTCGCCGTCGCGCCAATAGGCGGTTGGAATGACGAACGGCTGCCCGTCAATGACATAGGCGACATGGCAAATCAGTCCTTCGTCGAGGATCGCATGCACGGTCTTGCGGTCGTACTGCCCCCGCTTGGGCGCTCGCCGGACCCGGTTTCTTTCGGTAACGGTAAAATCAGCCATGACACTTTCCTCCTGTGCGATTGCGCCTGCAGTAGCATGATGAATGGTTCGCCCAAAGTGCCAATTGAGACAATTCCGAGGGGCCATTTGGTGTATATTGGTTCTGTCTGAATAGAAGAATCGGTTCTTTTGACAGATACAATTGCCGGGTAGCGACGGACGCATCCAATGAAAAGGGCCATTCCAATGCGGGGCAAGACATCTTCCAGGCGGTCGACGGCCGCCCATCTGGCCGCCATATCCTTCGATCCGGAAAGTGGCATGCCGTTATATCGCCAGCTTTATTTCGCGATCCGGGAGGCCATCCTTGCAAACCGCCTGCAGCCGGGCGCGCGCCTACCCGCAACGCGGACGCTGGCGCAGGATATGAACCTGTCCCGCAATACGGTCGTGTCCGCGTATGAGCAGTTGCTGGCCGAGGGTTACCTTGATGGACGGACGGGCGCGGGTTCGTATGTGTCCACGGTGTTGCCTGAGGATTTGCTGAATGCACGGCAGGCGCCCGCGGCGGACCGTGTGAAAGAGTCCCCGGGACCGTCGTTGTCGGCGCGTGGCAAACGTCTGGCGGCGCTGCGTGAAGCAAGCGGCACGATGCCGAAGCCCTTTTCGCCGGGGCTGCCGGAACTGGTGGCGTTCCCGTTCGAGGAGTGGGCCAGGTTGCTGGCCCGGCGTTGGCGCAGCCCGCCGCGGTCCTTTCTGGTTGGCGGGGACCCGTCCGGCTACCGGCCCCTGCGGGAAGCGCTGGCAGAGTATCTTGGCGCGGCGCGAGCCGTTTCCTGCGGCCCGGATCAGATTCTTATTGTTTCGGGCGCCCAGCAGGCTGTGGACCTGGCGGCACGAACGCTGCTCGATCCCGGTGATGAAGTGTGGATGGAAGAACCCGGTTTCGGCGGCACGCGCGGGGCGCTGATCGCTGCCGGCGCAACGCTCGTCCCGGTCCCGATCGATGTTGAAGGGATATCGGTCGTGCAGGGCCTGCGGGCGTCTCCGGCCGCGCGGATGGCCTGTGTGTCGCCGTCGCATCAATACCCCCTCGGGGTCACGATGACGCTTCGGCGCCGCCTTGAACTCATGGACTGGGCGCAATCGGCGGACGCTTTCATTCTGGAAGACGATTACGACAGCGAATACCGTTACGCGGGCCGGCCACTTGCCGCGATGCAGGGCTTGGATGAGGATGGCCGGATTCTTTATATCGGCTCGTTTAGCAAAGTCATGTTTCCGGGGCTTCGGATCGGCTACATCGTCGTGCCGGAACCATTGATCGATGCATTCCGATCGGTGCGCAGATTGCTTGATTCGCACCCGTCGGCCGTGCCGCAGGCCGCGCTGGCGGATTTCATGACCGACGGTTATCTGACAGCCCATATCCGCCGCATGCGGGCGCTTTACGCGGAGCGGCAGCAGGCGTTGCTGGACGCGATCCCGGCGGGTTTACTGGATCTGTCGCCGCATGATTCAGGGATGCATCTTGTCGGTTTCCTGCCCGATGATTGCGATGATATCGCGATTTCCCGCAAGGCGGCCGAAGCCGGGGTCATCGCGCCACCCCTATCTTCATATTATCGGGGTGCATCGGCGCGCCGGGGCCTGTTGCTCGGCTATGCCGGTGTCTCGGACGCGGAAATGCGGACGGCATCAGCCCGCCTTACCGACGTGCTTGCCGCAACGCAAGGGGTTGGCCTATAAACCGGGCAACGCGGGTGTAGCTCAACGGTAGAGCAGAAGCTTCCCAAGCTTACGACGAGGGTTCGACTCCCTTCACCCGCTCCAGCGAACTTCCCCAAGAAAACATCGTTCCCCGCTGCTGCACAGGTCGCACAAGCTGCGGTTCTGCTTGTGCGGAATGTATGAATAAGAATTAACGATATTGAAATCTCTTGCGGAAATATTCAAAGTGAGCGGCCATTCGGTCGCATCTTTTAAAGTCTGTAGGAATTCATGAACCGTTCGCAGCTCCATAATGTGATTGAATCGGGCCGTTCTGTCGCGCTCGATTGCTATGCTATCGGGGGTTCCATCGCGGATGACGATCCTGTTGGAAAGTTGTTCGAAAACGATATTCTAAATAAATCAGTGATCCTGAAGCGGTATGAAAAAACATCGCCGGATGATCCCAGTTCGATGTCGGTCACGACGCTGGTTTATTTCCCGTATGATTTTGAGAACGTCTATGAGGGTGGTGAATCGGTAAGCCTGAATGCTGCCGATTTTGTCACCGCGCTCGCCTACAAAATGTCCCAGGGTGAGGGCACACCGGAACTTCTGGCGCGCATAGAAAAGGACATGCCGGTCCTGAATCTGTTTGCCGAAATGCACAGCCTTGACCCGTTTCTGTTGCGCAGCAAGGCGGAACAGCTGGATGTCGTAGACAAATTTCATGAATCTTATCTGGCAATAACGCAGGAAGATTGGGACAAAATCCGCCGGCCGATCCGTGAGAAAATCAACAGACTCGTCACCAAGGCGCTTGGCGCCATGGACAAATCCGGCGACATACTGGCCAGAGAAGAATATGTCGAGCGGTTCCTGTTGAAGATCTGGCTAGCGAAGGATGTCGAGGGGATTGAGCCTTTCATCAAGGCGATGCGCATCGCGCCGGAGAAAGCACCCGAAATTTTCTTCGCGTGGAAGGCGGTTTGCTATTATCAGGTGCGGTTCAACGAATTGAACGATGCGCTGAAAAAAGTATTTCAATGGGTCGGTAATGATACGATCTGTTTCCCGACCGACTATGTCCGGCTGGCGCCGGAAGAACAGCGGAAAATCAGGATGCGGCGTGGCTCGCTGCGTGAAAAGATGCGCGAAGGTTATATCGCTGCGAATGCTGTTCTGCGGGAATACGACGACAGTTACGACCTGTTCGTGAAGGCGGATAAGCCGCAGAAATTTATCAGCTTTCTCGAAAATGCGGAAAAGTCATATCTCGGCCTCGCCGCCCATGTTTCCGTTGCGTCCCACGCGGTGAATCTGTCCGAATGGTATATCGAGCAATATGGCGAAGCGATGCGTTACGAACAGTTCATTGAACTGTTTGAAGGCATGAACATGCTTTATGGCGTCGAGGATGTTGTCGAACAGAAGGCCTGGGCCAGCTGAAGGCGTTTTATTCGCCGGCGATGGTCATTCCCTCGACCCGCACCGTCGGCGCATTGGAGCCGTACCGGAATTCAAGGTCGCTGGCTGGGGTCAGGTTCAGGAACATGTCCTTCAGGTTTCCGGCAATTGTCATTTCGCTGACCGGATAGGCGATTTCACCCTTTTCAATCCAATATCCCGCCGCGCCGCGGCTGTAGTCGCCGGTCAGTCCATCGATTCCGAAACCCATCAACTCGGTGACGTAAAAGCCGCTGTCGATATCGGCCATGAGTTCCGCCGGGGTCATCTTACCCGCCGACATGTAAAGGTTAGTCGTTGATGGTGACGGCGGCCCGGAAACACCGCGGGCGGCGCGACCGGAACTTTCCAGGCCGAGCTGGCGGCTGGAGCGCAGATCAAGAATCCATGTGGTCAGAACGCCGTCGTTGATCAGGTCCAGTGCTGCATTCGGCAACCCTTCCGCATCGAAGGGCTTTGACCGCAGCCCCCGTTTCCGGTGCGGGTCATCCGTTATTGTGATGCCCGGCGCGAAGATCGCCTTTCCCATCGAATCTTTCAGGAAGCTGGTGCCGCGCGCAATCGATGCCCCGTTGATCGCGCTGGCCAGATGACCGATCAGTCCATGGCTGACGCGGGGGTCATAAATAACAGGTACCTTGACCGTGGGGCCCTTGCGCGGGTTCAGCCGCTTTACGGCTCTTTCGCCGGCGCTGCGACCAACCGTTGCTGAATCATCCAGGTCCTCGCAATGAACCGTACTGGTGAATTCGTAATCGCGTTCCATCCCCGTGCCTTCGCCGGCAATGACCGAAACGCCGACACCGTGACGCGAAATCGCGTAATGCCCGGAAAACCCGTTGGAGGATGCCAGCATGACCGAATTGGCGCTCCATGACGCTTCCGCGCCTTCTGAATTGGTGACGCCGGGGACCGCGCGGGCGGCCGCTTCCGCTGCCTGTGCGCGGGCGATCAGGTCTTCGGGTGCGGGTTCTGTCGGGTCGAACGTGTCCAGGTCAGCCGGGGTGCCCGTAAAAATCTGATCGGGGTCGGCAAGGCCGCAAAACGGGTCTTCGGGGACGGCCTTTGCCATCGCGACCGCGCGCTCCACCAGGTCGTCCAGTAACGAGACATCCCAATCATTTGTGGAAGCGACGGCTTGCTGCTTGCCGAAAAAGACCCGAATGCCCAGATCCCTGGCTTCCGAGCGTTCAAGCTGTTCGGTTTTGCCGAGGCGTTCGGCGTGGGACAGCGAGGTGCTGTCGACAATCAGCGCGTCCGCCGCATCTGCCCCTTTGGCTTTGGCGCGTGCCAGCAAGTCGTCCAGCATGGAACGGGCGTCTTCGATTTTCATGAAGGATACTCCGGATCGCGTTGATATGCGGATTTATAGCAGGCACAGCACGCCATACCACCCCTGCTGGAAAATGAGTCAAAAAAAGCAAACCCGCCGGCTGAGGTTTCAGCAGCGGGTTTGCAATTCGTTACGGTGCGGGCTGCCTATTTGGCGATGCCGCGATCCAGCCGGATGGCCCGGTTTACAGCGCTGGTCACGGCTTTCAGCGATGCGGTGACGATGTTGCGGTGTTCGCCAACCCCGAACAATGCCCCTTCCGGTGTTTCGATTTCAACATAGGCAACGGCGCGGGCATCGGCGCCGGCACCAATGGAGCGCTCGCGGTAATCAATGACCCGGAAATCTATGTTGCAACCACTCACCAGAGCGTTGACATAGGCGTCGATGGGGCCGGTTCCCTTGCCGTTGATCGTTTTGTCATTACCGTCAACGTTCAGTGTCGCGGTGAGATTTCGGGTTTCGGAAGCATGGGCATCCGGCACCGTGCGATGCTCCACGAACGTGAACGGTGTGTCGGCGTTCAGGTATTCGTTCTGGAAGGCGTTCCAGATGTCTTCCGACATGATTTCATCACCGGATTTATCCGTGATTTTCTGCACGACCTGGCTGAACTCAATCTGCAGCCGGCGCGGCAATTCGAAGCCGTAATCCTGCTCCAGAATGTAGGCGACGCCGCCCTTGCCGGACTGGCTGTTGATTCGGATGACGGCTTCGTACGTGCTGCCGACATCCTGCGGGTCGATCGGCAGGTAAGGGACTTCCCAAATGCCGCTGTTGCTTTCCTTGATCGACGTCATGCCCTTCTTGATCGCATCCTGGTGCGACCCGGAAAACGCGGTGAAAACCAGTTCACCGGCCCAGGGGTGGCGGGGATGCACTGGCAACTGGTTGCAGTGTTCGGCAACCCGGACGAGGCTGTTCATATCGGACATGTCGAGTTCCGGGTCGACACCCTGTGAAAACAGGTTCATGCCCAGCGCGATGATATCGACATTGCCGGTGCGCTCGCCATTGCCGAACAACGTCCCTTCGACACGATCGGCGCCGGCCAATACGCCCAGCTCCGCCGCTGCGATGCCGGTGCCCCGGTCATTATGCGGATGCAGGCTGAGGACGACGCAGTCGCGGTTCTTGATGTTGCGGTGGAACCACTCGATCTGGTCGGCATAAATATTCGGTGTCGACATTTCCACCGTTGCCGGCAGGTTCAGGATGATCGGTTTTTCCGGTGTCGGTTCGTAGACGTCCATGACTGCCTCACAAACTTCGACGGCATAATCCAGTTCCGTACCGGTGAAGCTTTCCGGCGAATATTCGTAGACGATCTCGGTGTCCGTCTGCGCGGCCAGTTCCTTGATCAGCTTCGCACCGTCCGTGGCGATCTTGGTGATCCCGTCCTTTTCCAACCCGAACACGACCCGCCGTTGCAGGGTCGAAGTGGAATTGTACAGATGCACGATGGCGCGCTTGGCGCCGGCGATGGATTCAAAGGTGCGCCGGATCAGTTCCTCACGTGCCTGGGTCAGGACCTGAATCGTGACATCGTCGGGGATCAGGTTTTCTTCGACCAGTACCCGAACGAAATCGAAATCGGTTTGTGACGCTGCCGGGAATCCGATCTCGATTTCCTTGAAACCCATTTCCACCAGGGTGAGGAACATGCGGCGTTTGCGCTCGCTGTCCATTGGCGAGATCAGCGCCTGGTTGCCATCGCGCAAATCCACGCTGCACCACAGCGGCGCCTTGGTGATGGTTTTGCCCGGCCATTGACGGTCCGGTAAATCGATCTGCTGGAACGGTTGGTATTTCTGAAAGGGCATTTTATTGGGCATCTGTCTTCTCCACTCTGTCGCCGCCACCGGTTATCAGAGGCGCGGCGTATATTCCGTTTATGTCAGGAAACGCGGCATAACTACAGCCGCCGGGGGCCAATCAGATCCGGCGGCCGCCGATAAGTCGCGGCAGGACGCGAGCGGAATCGATGCGCAGGGGTGAAAAATAAACATTATGGGCAGTCATGATTCGGTCTTTCAACAGGGTCGCAAAACGCAAATAGAACGATTCCCGGCGCGCTTCAGGCGGCCGGGGAAATAAGTCGCAGTAGCTGCGTTCCCTGTGAACATGTCGTAACCATGTGTGAAATCTAAGCATTTCATCGGGCCTGGTCAAGCTGGGGCGCGGAATCATCGTGCCGTACCGGAGGTGACGGCGCGGTAAGGGATGTTTATGAAAGCCTCTCAGGCGCAGTTTCAATCGCTGCGACACACGTATCCAGACAGAACGAGTATTCCCATGCCAGCATTCGAGTTCAAGGGTTCGACAGTCAATTACGGTGATGAAGGAACGGGTGATCCGCTTGTTCTGCTGCATGCCGCGGGGAGTTCCGGTGCGCAATGGCGCGGGATGCTCCCGCATCTGACGGCGCGGTATCGCGTCATTACGCCGGATCTTTACGGACATGGCAAAACCGACTTATGGCCCGACCCGGACACGCTTACACACGAAGATCAGGCGGCGTTGCTAAAGGCGATGATCGATCACGCTGCGGTCGATCATTGTGACATGGTCGGCCATTCCTATGGCGGTGCGACGGCCCTGCGCTACATTTTGCAAAACCCCGGCGTGGTGAAACGGTTCGTCATCATTGAACCAATGGTGCTGAATCTGCTGGTCGACTCGGGTGAATACGATGTGCTCGCCGATCTGTACAAGATGTCGAAAGGCTTCCTGTCGAGCGTCGAAACCCACGGGCCGGAATATGCCTGGAAGGAGTTCCTCGATTTTCGAAATGGTCCCGGCAGCTGGGAAGGCTATTCAGACCGGACCCGCAATAATTTCCTGAATCGGACGCAGGGTCATATCGCCAATCTGAAGGCGAATATGAAAAACCAGACGCCGGTTTCCGAGTTGGCGACGATTACGGTGCCGACACTGGCGATCAAAAGCGAGGAAGCAACGTCCTTCGACGGCCGCATGGTGGAAATCGTGGCGGAGGCGATGCCCAATTGTGAACTGATCACCGTGCCGGATACGGGGCATATGTTGCCATTGACGCATCCGGATCTGGTTGCCGAGATCGTGCTGAAGCACCTCGCGGGTTAATCGAACAGGCGGCCTTATGCGGCTTCGGCGATGGGGGCACCGATAGCCGTTTCACAGGTATTCCTCAGAACGGCGTGTCGCCTTTGACCATGATTTTATGCATGCGGCGCTGATGGCCGAAATAGTCGTTGATCGCGAAATGCTGGGTGCAGCGGTTATCCCAAAGCGCCATGGCACCTTCGGTCCAGCGGAAACGGCAGATGAATTCCGGCTTTGCCGCATGCGCCAGCAGGTATGTCAGGAGCGGTTTGCTTTCTGCTTCCGTCCAGCCGTCAATCCGTTCCGTATGCCCCCCGACATAGAGCAGCTGTCGGCCCGTTTCCGGATGCGTGCGAACGACAGGATGGCTTGAAATCGTTTGGGCGTCGCCAGGGTCGATCTGCGAAATTTGCGCGATACCGGCGGCGACCCGTTCCTGTCGGGTCATCCCCGAGGGATTGTTGCGATTGTCCCCGTTGCTGATGGCGCGCAGCTCGGACAGCATCAGTTTCATGCCGTCTGAAAGCGCCTCATAGGCCCGGTACATGCTCGAAAACATCGTGTCGCCGCCATAAGCCGGGACTTCCCGCGCCAGCAGCATGGTCGCCTTGGCGGGCTGTGGTGTGTACATCTGGTCGGAATGCCAGCGACCGCCGCTGTTCAGTTTCTGGTCCGGGCGTTTCAGCAACTCGGTGATTTCCGGGTAATCGTCCATTGCCTTGTTGAACAGGTGGCGGTGGATGTCACCGAAGCGATTGGCGAACGCAAGCTGCTGGTCGGGGCTTATGTTCTGATCCCGAAAAAAGATGACATTGTAATCAAGCCATGCGCGATAAATTTCGCCGAAGGTTTGCTCGTCTATTCCAGCAGCAATGTCGACACCTCCGATTTCCGCGCCCAATGCGCCGGCAATCGGCTTAACAGCAATATGTGCGTACCCGGTATTATCGTCGGATAATGCGTTTATTTCGGCCATCAAACACCCTTTCTGCTGTCCACAGGATGTAAGGTTAGCACGCATTCCGCGCTGTGCGAATCATACCGGGAATCTGCCATTGCCCTGGATTTGCCAGTAGCGACAAGCGCGTACTAAGCTGATCTGTGCATGAAATGTGACGGTACTTTGGGGGGAAATGCCTTGAGCGTAAGAGTGGCCATGGTCGGATGTGGCGCAGTAGGCGGATACGCTGCTGGCCATATGGCGCGGAACGGTGTCGATGTCACTTTCATTGATGCGTGGCCCGAGCATGTGGCGAAAATGAACGCGGACGCGCTGGAACTGCGCGGTGTGACCAGCCAGGAAAGCTTCGATGTTCCGGTGCGTGCGATCAATGTCACCGAAGTTCAGAACGAGCAGAAGAATGGTCCGTTCGATATCGCTTTCATTTCAACCAAATCATATGAATCGCAGTTTGCGGCGGCATTGATCCGTGATTACCTCACCCCGCAGGGGTTTATTGTTTCGTTGCAGAACGCTATCAATGAAGAGCGGATATCCGAGGTGGTTGGGGCGCACCGGGTGGTCGGCTGTATTGCCAGCAATATCAGCGCCGAGCTGGAAGGCCCGGCCCATATCCAGCGCAATGTTCCGATCCGTGGCGACAGCTACACCGTGTTCCGGGTCGGCGAACAGCATGGCCGGATCACCGACCGGATCGAACAGGTTGCCGAACTGATGCGGCATACGGACAGCGCGAAAACCACGCCGAACCTGTGGGGCGAGCGCTGGTCCAAGCTGATCATCAATGCCAGCCATAACGGCTTGTCCGCCGGGACGGGATTAAGCGGCAACGGCATGGCGCTCGACGATACGGCACGGCTGGTGCAGATCAAGCAGGCCGCTGAAACGATCGAGGTCGGGCAGGCGCTCGGCTACACGCTGGAACATCGCAAGGGCACGGACCCCAATGAATGGGTCGCGGCCGCGAAGGGCGATAAAGCCGCGCTGCAGCGGATCGAGGATCATTTGCTGGCAGAGGTGAAAACCCGTGGCGACGGGCAGCGCCCGTCGATGGGACAGGATATGCAGAAGGGCCGCAAAACCGAGATCGTCGAAATCAACGGGTTTGTTGTCGAAAAAGGCCAGGAAGTCGGTATCCCGACGCCGCTGAACGCAAAAATTGTCGAGCTTGTTCAGAAATGCGAACGCGGCGAATTGACACCGGATGTCAAACACATCGCTGACTGGTAAGTCGATACGCTACTAAGCGGGAGAGAATTATGGGTAAAAAGATTGCGATCATCGGCGCCGGAGCAGTTGGCTGCCAGGTGGGTGGGCATATGGTGGCAAATGGTGAGGATGTTGTCTTCATCGATGGCTGGCCGGAACATGTCGACACGATGAACCGGGACGGCCTGCGACTGACAGGCGTCACTGAAGCCGAAAACAAGACCGTACCCGTACGCGCAATTCATATGAGCGACGTGCAGGCGTTGTCGAAAGGCGATCCGATTGATATCGCTTTCATCTGCGTCAAATCCTACGACACTGAATGGGCGACCTATCTGATAAAGCCCTATCTGGCGCCGCAGGGCTTCATTGTCTCGCTGCAGAACTGCATGAATGAGGAATTTATCGCCAGTATCGTTGGCTGGGGCAAGGTTGCGGGCTGCATCGCGGCCAAAATTTCGGTCGATCTGCGGGGGCCGGCACATGTGAGCCGGAATGTGCCGCTGCTTGGCAATTCGCATACGGTATTCCGGGCTGGCGAAGTGCACGGTATGGAAACCGACCGGATCAAAGAGGTTGCGCGGCTGTGCGCGTACACGGACAGCGCCATGGTGACGGATAACCTGTGGGGCGAACGCTGGAGCAAGCTTTGCATGAATGCCAGCGGCAATGGTGTCGCCGCCAGCACGGGGCTGGGGGCGGCTGATATCGCGGCTGACGCGCATCTGCGGATGGTCAAGATCAAGCTGGCGGCTGAATCGATTGCCGTTGGCAAGGCATCCGGATTCAAGCTGGAAAAGATGAAAGGTGTCGGCACCGAAGTGTATGAGGCGGCCGTGAAGGGCGATGCGGGTTCCCGGAAAATTCTTGATGACGGGCTGATCGCCGAAGCGTCAAAGGGCAACCCGAACGCGACTCCTTCAATGGGGCAGGATATGCGCAAGGGGCGCCGTACCGAAATCGATTACATGAATGGTCTTGTCGTTGCCAAGGGCCGGGAGACCGGTGTGCCAACGCCGGTCAATGAAGGCCTGATTCAAGCGGTAAAGCTTGTTGAACGCGGTGAGGCAAAAGCTGATCCGCGATTGCTTGCGAACCTTTAGCAAAACCGAAATTGCGTGTAGGGAAAGTTATCATGCGGCAGATGCATCTAATCGCGTTCATGCAGGCGCAGAATTGTACGACCTTGCCAGCGGCCTGGCGGCATCCCGAGGCCCGGACAGACACTTATTCGCCGGAATATTACCAGCATATCGCCCGGGTGCTTGAAGAGGGCAAGTTCGACATGGCCTTCTTCGACGATCGTTTGGCGATGCCGGATATGTATGGCGGTGACCATGCGCATACGGTCGAAAACGGTATCCGCTGCGTTAAAATGGACCCGATTGCCTGCCTGATGACGATGGCGGCCGTCACCGAAAAGCTGGGTCTTGGCGCGACCTATTCGACCACATATTACGAACCCTTCCACGTCGCGCGGGTGTTTCAGACCGTGGATCTGATGACCAAGGGCCGGGCTGCCTGGAATGTCGTGACCTCGGTGAACGACAATGAGGCCCGCAATATGGGCCGCGACGGCGTGACTGCGCATGATACCCGCTATGACCGCGCCGATGAGTTCATGGAAGTTGTGCTGGGCCATTGGGATACCTGGGAAGACGATGCCATTGTCGCCGACAAGGCCAATAATGTTTACGCGAAGCCGGAAAAGGTTCACCGGCTGGATTACAAGGGCAAGTTCCTCAGCTCGCGGGGACCGTTCACGGTGCCGCGCACGCCGCAGGGTCACCCGGTGGTTATCCAGGCGGGACAGAGCGGCCGGGGTCAGCAGTTCGCGGCGAATTGGGGGGAGCTGATCTTCGTTCATTACCCGACCATCGAAATCGGCAAGAAGAGCTATGCGTCGCTCAAGGCGGGTGCTGCCGCGGTAGGGCGTGACCCCGACATGATGAAAATTGCGGCGCTGGTGTACCCGGTTGTCGGCGCGACCCTGGCCGAAGCGGAAGACAAACGAGCGGAATATGACAAGCTGCCAAACGATATGGACCAGCTCTCGCTGCTGTCGGAAGCGCTGAATTTCGATTTTGCCTCCAAGGGCCTGGACGAGCCTTTCAGCGATGATGAAATTTCCGGGATCCAGGGGATGCAAGCCATGCGCGACCGTGTCCTTGCGACGGGTATCAAGAACCCCACGCCGCGGGATTTCATGCAGATTACCGGCCGGGGCCTGTTGCAGGATCCTCTGGTTGGTGGCCCGAAGGAAATTGCCGACATGCTGGAAGAATGGTTCAGTGCGCCGGCCTGCGACGGGTTTGTCATCGGCCCGACACACCAGCCCGGAACCTTTGAGGATTTTGTGAAATACGTGGTGCCGGAACTCCAGAAGCGGGGAATGTACCGCGACGACTACACGGGTTCCACTTTGCGCGACCATCTTGGGCTGCCGCGTCCCGCTATCGGGGCATGGCGTGCGCATAACGCTGCTGCCGACTGATGCCTGCCGCGTGTTGCGGCAACCAGCGGTAAGGCATATGACGTAGGATCACAATTCGGTGGCGTGACCGATATGACTGAACACCTGCCATATGTCGTTATGCTGCTTGGCGGCACGACGATCGCCGCGATCATGGCGCATGCCATTTGTCGATGGCTCCGTATACCGGGCCTGGTCGGTTATATTCTGATCGGCGTGGCGCTGGCTGTCATTGATGGCCATGGGCAACTTATGACGGCCAAAACCGATGTCGTCTTCGAATTCCTGGGCGGTATCGGCATCGTTGCGCTGCTGTTCCGGGTTGGGCTGGAAAGTAATATTACGGAGATGGTCGGGCAGCTCCGACGCGCGATCTGGCTCTGGGTCGGCAATGTTGGGCTAAGTGCTGTGTTTGGCTTTCTTGCTGCCCGTTTCCTGCTGGGTTTTGACCTTGTACCCAGCCTCTTCGCCGCGACCGCCCTGACGGCGACCAGTATCGGGATTTCCCTGGCCGTGTGGCGGGATGCCGGGGTTCTCGACAGCGATCGGGGCGTGTTGCTGACGGATGTTGCCGAACTCGATGACCTGTCGGGGATCGCCATCATGATTATTCTGTTCGCCATCGCACCCATACTGATGACGGGAAATGGTGACATCGTCGGGCCTGTATTGGCGGTGTCTGGGATATTCCTGCTGAAAGTCACCCTGTTTGTCGCGTTTTGCATAGCGTTCTCGCGCTATCTGGAGCAGCCGATAACGACGTTTTTTATGCGGATCGAGCCGACGCCGGATCCATTGCTCATCGTTCTCGGCATGACGTTTGTCATCGCAGCCATTGCCGGGTGGCTGGGATTTTCACTGGCGGTCGGGGGATTGTTTGCCGGGCTGATGTTCAGCCGCGATGCGGAATCGGTGAAGGTCGATGCGTCATTCGGCTCGATCTATGACCTGTTCACGCCCTTTTTCTTCATCAATATCGGACTCAATCTCGACCCGGGTGCGTTGCAATACGGGCTGTGGATCGGCGCTGTACTGCTTGTTGCCGGGGTTGCCGGCAAGGTCATTGGCGCCGCGTTGCCGGCCCGTCGCATCATGGGCTGGAACGGGGCCCTTCTGATTGGTGTCAGCATGGTGCCACGGGCGGAAATCGCCATGGTCGTGATGAGCGAAGGGCGCCGGCTTGGCGATTGGGCGGTTCCGGCGGAGCTGTTTTCCGGCATCGTTGTCGTGGTCCTGGCGACGTCGATTCTGGCGCCACTGGTTATTGGCCGCATGCTGGCAGCTGACCCTTCGATGAATGGCAAGCCGCCAGCGTGATAGCCGCCTAGAGAAACCGGGGCAGTACTTTTTCGGTAAACAGCGTGAAGGAACTGTGGCTGAGCGGCGCGATCATCAGGTAATCCAGCGGGACGGTTTCGCGCAATTCCTCGATCACATCGATGGCCTTCTCCGGCGTGCCGCAAATCGCGACCTGCTGAATATAGCGATCGACGGGATCCATGTTTGCGGCTTCGGCTGCCAGAACGGCTTCGTTCGGCTGGGTTTTTCCCGTCGCGTCGCCCGGTTTTGTGCGAATATGGCTTGTGTTGCGCAGATAGGCGCCAAGCATGAACTCGGCCCCCTTGCGGCCGATGGCCTCGGCTTGTTCCTGGGTCTCGGCCAGGGCAATGGTCCGTGCAACCGGAATGTCCCGCTGGCCAAATGCATGGCCCGCTGATTCAAGGGTCTGCCGGTATAAAACCTTCTTTTCCGAAATATCGGTATAACTCGCGTGCGGGCTCATCATTATTGAAAAGCCCTGTTCCGCTGCCCAGGCAATAGCATCGTCGGATGCGGCTGCCATCCAGACAGGCATCGGGTCCTGCAAAGGTTTGGGCAACACCTCGATATCCTCGAAATCCCAGAATTCCCCGTGATGGGTGAACTTGTCGCCGTTCCACGCTTTCATCACGATTTCGACGTTTTCCCGGAATTTTGGATAGCTGTCCTTTGGGTCGACGCCAAAAATCTTGTGTTCGCTGGCATCGAATCCGCGCCCCGCGCCCCAGTTCACCCTGCCGCCCGACAATTGGTCCAGCAATGCCACTTCTTCGGCGAGTCGTAGCGGGTGATAAAATCCGGCCAGCGATACGGCCGTCCCAATGCGCAGACGCTTGGTGTGTGCGGCGATATGGGTGCCCATGACATGGACGGACGGACAGACGCTATAGGTGCTGAAATGGTGCTCCGCCAGCCAGACCGCGTCATAGCCGGTTTCATCCATAATCTTGGTACGCTGGAATGCGCGGTCGTAAATGGTTGTTAGTGGTACGCGTCGTCCTGGCCAACTGAAGAATTGTAATACGCCGAATTTCACCGAGTTTTTCCCTGTTTGAACATTTGTTTCGTTGAATTTTACGTATGGTCGAGGATTTCGCCCGAAAACACAAATACCGGCGCTGCGATCCGTCAAAGGCCTGTTAAAGCTAATCCTTGAAATCGTGACAGAATACCGCGATGTTTGGATCAATATGTCGCTGTCAGAGAACAAGGGTCAGGTTCGGGCCGTCCTTGGGCCGACGAATACTGGCAAGACCTATCTCGCGATAGAACGCATGCTCGGGCACGACACGGGCATGATCGGCTTTCCATTGCGACTCCTTGCGCGCGAAAACTACGACCGAATCGTTGCCCTGAAGGGCCGGCGGACGGTTGCCCTGATCACGGGTGAAGAAAAAATCATTCCGCCCCGCCCACGCTGGTTCGTCTGTACCGTTGAATCCATGCCGCTGGACCGGGAGGTCGAGTTTCTCGCGATTGATGAAATCCAACTCTGTGCCGACCGGGAGCGCGGGCATATTTTCACCGACCGGCTGCTGCACGCGCGCGGCCGCGAAGAAACCATGTTTCTGGGCTCCGATACCATTGCCCCGCTGCTGCGCAGGCTCGTGCCCGAAGCCAAGATTGAAACCAGGCCGCGCTTTTCAACCTTGTCCTATACCGGTGGAAAGAAGTTGACCCGGCTGCCGCGGCGCAGCGCCATCGTCGCTTTCTCCCTGAACGAGGTATACGGGCTGGCCGAACTTGTGCGACGCCACAGGGGCGGCACAGCGGTCGTGCTGGGGGCGCTGTCGCCCCGCACGCGCAATGCCCAGGTCGCCATGTATCAGGCCGGAGAGGTCGACTACATGGTCGCGACCGATGCCATTGGCATGGGGCTGAACATGGAAATCGACCATGTCGCCTTTGCGGGTATGCGTAAATTCGATGGTGCGAAACAGCGCCGTCTGCTGCCGGCGGAAATCGGTCAGATAGCCGGACGGGCAGGCCGGTATCAGCACGATGGCACGTTCGGCGTTACCAACGATGTGGCGCCTTTTGACGACGAGGTCGCAGCGGCGATTGAGGCACATCAATACGATACCGTTGACCGGTTGTGCTGGCGCAACCGGGATCTCGATTTCAGTTCGACCAAGGCGCTGGCCAACAGTCTTTCCGCGCCGCCGCCGGTGCCGGTCCTGTATCGCGCGCGGGACGGCGAAGATTTCGAAGCGCTGAAAAGCCTTTGTACTGACGCGGATATTCGTGACCGGGCCACCAACCCGGCAGCGGTCCGTTTGCTGTGGGATATCTGTCAGATACCGGATTTTCGAAAGGTCATGCCGGACATTCATGTTCGGCTGCTTCGTCAGGTTTTTCTGCATCTGATGACGAATGAGGCGCGGCTGCCGGATGAATGGATTCGGCGACACCTGGATCGACTGGATAATATCGATGGGGATATCGATACGCTGACACAGCGGATAGCGCATGTTCGGACATGGACTTATATCAGCCATCGGGCGGATTGGCTGAACGATTCGCTGCGCTGGCAGGCGCTGGCGCGCCAGATAGAAGACCGCTTGTCCGATGCCCTGCATGAGCGGTTGTTGCAACGGTTCGTCGACCGGCGGGCCCCGATCATGGCCAAGCAACGCCAGGGTGATGGCAATATCCTTTCCTATGTCGAAAAGACAGGCGAGGTGATCGTTGAAGGCGATTGTGTGGGGCGGGTTACAGGCCTGCGGTTCTTGTGCGAAGGCGTTCAAAGCAAGGTTGAATCCCGGATGATGATCGCCGTCGCCCGTCCGACAATTGCCAGTGAAGTCGCCCGGCGGGTTGCCCAGATACAGCAGGATGATGACAAGGTGTTTTCCTTGTCCGGTACGGGCCGGATTAGCTGGAATGATGTTGAGATCGCCTATTTGCAGAAAGGGGATGCGCCGCTCACGCCGGACATTGTCGTGATGCGAAGCGAAGCGCTGACCCGGGATTTACAGGAAGCTGTAAAAGAAAGACTGGGGCGCTGGCTTGATGCTTATTTGCGCCACAGGCTTCGCCCGCTATTTGCCATCCGCGATGCGGCGATGGGGGCCGCGGCGCGCGGAATCGTTTTTCAGCTGTCCGAAGGGCTTGGCACAATATTGCGCGCCGACGCGCAGGCGCAGATAACGACGCTTGATGCTACGGACAGAAAAGCGCTTTCCAAAGCCGGTTTACGGTTCGGTGTGCATGGGGTTTTTCTGGCGCAATTGTTGCGTCCACCCGCCCAGCAGTTGCGTGCTGCGCTGGCCGCTGTTTTTTACGACGGACCGGCACCGCATATTGGCCGTGCGGCATCCGTCGCGGCAAAAGGTACCGCCACGGAAATGTGGCGGCATATCGGGTTCCGTGTTCTGGGCAACCGGGCAATTCGATATGACAAGGTTGAGCAACTTGCCGCCATGCTGCGCAAGCTGGCGAAGCAGGGTGTGTTCACCGCGGATGCAGCCGTCATGAAGCTGGCGGGATGTGAAGGGCCGGAGTTCGCGGCGGTTCTGGTCGATCTCGGCTATCGCCCTGCGCAAAGCGAAAACGGAATGGCGTTTGAAGCGAAAAAACGAGGCCGTAAATCCAGGCGCTCCCAGAAGAGCGGGAAAACGACACGTCCGGTAGCGCCGGATTCGCCGTTTGCAAAGCTCAGTGAACTCGCGATCGCCCGATGAACGGTGATGCGGTCGAAAAATTACGTCTGGACAAGTGGTTATGGCATGCCAGGCTTTTTAAAAGCCGCACTATTGCGGCGGCGCACATTGCCCGGGGTGGTTTCCGTATAAACAAGGTACTGGTGCAGAAATCGCACCATACCGTCCGGCCTGGCGATATTGTGACCTTTGCGAAAAGCCCCTTTATTCGTGTTGTTGAAGTGGTTGGTCTTGGGGCGCGTCGCGGTCCGGCCGCCGAAGCGCAAGGCCTTTACAACGACCTGAATCCCCCGGAACAGCAACCGAAACCGGAGCGCGACAACCGTCTGGGATTGGCGCACCGGGAACCCGGAACGGGGCGGCCGACCAAGAAGCAGCGCCGGGAGACCGATCGTCTGCAGGGTGAATCCTGAGCCGTTAACGGATTGCCGGCGTTGTCCGGCGGAAAATCACAGACAGGTTATTTGCTGGCATTTCAACGATTTCATCGCAATGCAATCCCCGTGACTCGGCTTCGGAGATGATGGTTTCCAGATCCCGGATTCCCCATTGAGGATTGCGCGCGCGCAGGCTGCCGTCGAATTGTTCGTTGCTGGGGGCGGTGTGCCGATCATTCCGTTTGAATGGCCCATACAGGTAAAGGGTACCTGTGCCGGGCTCCATAATCCGCGCGGCGCCGTCCAGCAGGCCAAGACAGGCTGCCCAGGGGGCAATGTGAATCATGTTGATTGAGACGACGGCTGCAGCCTGACGGACAGGCCAGTCCTGATGGGTTGCATCGACGGTGCAGGGGGGGAACAGATTGGGCAGCGCGGCGTCGTTCCCGCGGGCCTCTATGCTTGCCAGGGCGGCGGGGTCTATGTCGCTGGGCTGCCACTGTATCGTTGACAGTTCCGTAGCGAACAGGACCGCGTGCTCACCGGAGCCGCTGTTGAGTTCGAGGACGGTTCCTGAGCGTGGCAGGACACGTTTCAGAATCGCGAGAATTGCCGCGCTGTTGCGTTGTGTCGCCGGGGCATGCAGTCGGGGATCATTCATTCTGAATGTATATGGCCGCAGCAAAGAACCGGCAACGGGCATTCCCAAGCGGAAGGCAATGAATTGCGTGAGCGTGGCCCGGGAACATGTGCATTATCATGAACATGTGTGACATGGGACCGAATCTGTAATATGCGGGCGGTATGTTGACCCGAATTCGCGATATTCTGCTGGGGCAGGCTGGCGTTGCGGCCGATTCCAGCGGTGGCCATACGAGCGAGGAGCTTCACGTCTCTGCGGCGGCGCTGATGGTTGAAGCCGCGCGTCTGGATGGTACGTTCGATGAAGCGGAGCGCGCCAGGATCGGAGACATCCTGAAACGCAGATTTGAGATGGATGATCAATCCGTTGCGGAAATTCTCGAACTGGCGACGAGCGCCGTTGACAGTATTCCGGAGATTTATGGCTTCACCAAAACCATTCGGGATAACTTCACGCATGATGAACGCGTGATGATGCTGGAACTGTTATGGGAAGTCGCTTACGCGGATGGCGTGTTGCATGATTATGAAGCAAGCCTCTTGCGTCAGGTAACCGGACTTTTGTATGTCACTGATCAGGAAAGCGGGGCCGCGCGCAAACGCGCTCTCGAACGCCTGGGGGAAAACTAGCGTGCGGTGCGGCCAAGTCGGTTGGCGCGTCGTGCCGTAACATGAGAGTAGGAAAGGTGGCTTATGACCTACGTCGTCACGGATAATTGCATTAAGTGCAAATACATGGACTGCGTTGAGGTGTGTCCGGTCGATTGTTTCTATGTCGGCGAGAACATGCTCGTCATTCATCCTGATGAATGTATCGATTGTGGCGTATGCGAACCGGAATGTCCGGCGGAGGCAATTTTGCCGGATACGGAGACCGACCTTGAAAAATGGGTCGAGCTGAACCGGGAATATGCGGAAAAGTGGCCGAATATTACCCGCAAGGCCGAGTCGCCGGCCGATGCCGACGAATTCAAGGATGAAGCCGGCAAGCTCGAGAAATACTTCAGCGCTGAGCCTGGTGAAGCCTGACCTGGCTGGGAATCACATCAATTTTGTGATATCATAAGGGTTGTTAAGTATCGCGCGTTGACCATGTGTTGGCGCGTGTGGTGCTGGTCCTGATCTGCTGCCTGTGGAAATCAGCAGTATTGGGCCGGTACGGACGACCAATCGGGCAGAAGAGCGGCATGAACGCTGTGTGCGTCATGGAGCCCTTTTGACAACGATTGGCTGTTGCGGCATTTCGCCGGAACGGCAATGCGCTCAATCGGTTGTGCGCGGTACAGGCTATTGCGGGAACAAGTTATGGCGGACAAGAAAACGAAGTTCAGCACCGGCGACTACGTGGTCTATCCGACCCACGGCGTTGGCAAGGTTACGGGTCTTGAAGAACAGGAAATCGCCGGCGATAAGCTGAAACTGATTGTGATTGATTTCGACAAGGACCGCATGGTTTTGCGCGTGCCCATGTCGAAGGCTGAATCGTCCGGGTTGCGGCGCCTTTCGTCCAAGGACGAAATGAAGGCGGCGATGAAAACCCTCAAGGGGCGCAGTCGCGTTCGTCGTACGATGTGGAGTCGCAGGGCGCAGGAATACGAAGCAAAGATCAATTCTGGCGACCCGATTTCAATCGCGGAAGTCGTGCGTGATCTTCACCGGAAGGAAGATCAGCCGGACCAGTCGTATAGCGAGCGTCAAATCTATCAGGCGGCGTTCGACCGGCTGATGCGTGAACTGGCCGCTGTGGAGAATATCGACGAGGACACAGCGGTTGAACAACTTGAAACGGTGCTGAAAGCCGCGTAGCTCTGTTCCGTCCCTGGTGTGTAGGATCTGAACTGCGGGCAAAATTGGACTGGGGGGCATATCAGGTGCGCCGTCCCGTTTGCGAACCAGAGTGGTAGAACAACGCAATATTGCGACGCTCCATGGCGCGCGCCGTATCTGGACGATCGGCGCGATCCATGGTGAGGCTGAAAAGCTGAATGCCCTGCATGATGCGATAACGCCACGTCTCGCTTTTGGCGACCGTCTCGTTTATCTCGGAAATTATCTCGGCTATGGCTCGGCGCAGTTCGAGACAATTGCCGAACTGCTCCGGTTTCGCCGGGTCTTTCTGTCGATACCGCCCTATGTTGACGCGGGTGATGTTGTCTTTCTGCGCGGTGCGCAGGAGGAAATGTGGCAGAAACTGTTGCAGCTTCAGTTCTCCGTCCGGCCCGCGGAAATTCTGGAATGGATGCTGGCACGGGGTGTTGGCGCGACGCTGTCCGCCTATGGCGGGCGGCCGGTTGACGGATTCCGTCGCGCCGCTGAAGGGACCGTGGCCCTGACAAGCTGGACGTCGGAATTACGATCGGCGATGCGCGCGGCACCCGGACATGATGTGCTTTTGAGTGGGCTCAAACGCGCTGCCATATCCCATGAAAAGGGCGTTTTGTTTGTCAGTTCGGGGCTTGATACCACGCAGTCTCTAGCGGATCAGGCGGACAGTTTCTGGTGGGCGGGACGAAGTTTTGCCAGAATCGACAGTCCCTATGAAAGCTTTCGCCGTATCGTTCGGGGATATGACCCGGATCATCACGGATTTTTTGAAACGCTGGATACACTGACAGTCGATGGCGGTTGCGGGTTTGGTGGAACGCTCGCTGCCGTATGTATTTCTCCCGATGGGGAAGTGAGTGAGCGAGTCGAAATCTGACGGTTTACAGGGGCGCGAATGGCCGTTCCGCGTTGATTAAATATTGTACAATCTGACGTAATTCACTGACTTAATATGATGCAGGATGTCATATCTTATTGATTTTTAACGAACTTAAAGAAGACTAAATTAGTCCACTTTTTTCTTCGAGATGGGATGGACTCATGTTAATGTTTTGAAATCTGAAGAAAGCAACGTGTCTATCTCAGGTAGTATCGGGAAAGAAGATACATGGCTTATATCGACGATCCTCAGACGCAGCGGGCGAACCTTCGTTATATAAGGGCGTCGATGCGTGAACCGCTGCTGGAGCGCGAAACGGAATTTGAACTCGCCCGGCGATGGCGGGAATCCGGCGATGAAGATGCGCTGCACAAGCTTGTTCGCGCCTATACGAGACTTGTTGTCAGTACCGCCTCGCGGTTCCGGAATTATGGTCTGCCGGTGGGCGACCTGGTTCAGGAAGGCAATATTGGCCTGCTGCAGGCCGCGGCGAAATTCGATCCCGAGCGGGAAGTAAGGTTTTCGACTTACGCTTCCTGGTGGATACGTTCCGCAATTCAGGACTACATTTTGCGCAACTGGTCGATTGTCCGGACTGGGACAACGGCGGCACAAAAAACGCTGTTCTTCAACCTTCGTCGTTTGCGCGCCCAGTTGGGCGATACGCCGTCGGGTCGTATGAATGACAAAGGACGAAACTGGATCGCGACGGAATTACGGGTGAAATATGCCGAAGTCGAGTCGATGGAAAACCGGCTTAGTGCCGGTGATCATTCGCTGAATGCAGCGGTTGCCGATGGTTCGGACGATAGCTGGCAGGATTTTCTGGCGGACACCCGCCCAACCCCCGAAGACATCGTATCCGAACAACTGGATCATGATGTCGGGATACATTGGTTGAATGAGGCCCTGAAGGAATTGTCGCCGCGTGAGCAGAAAATTATCCGTCAGCGACGGCTGCGCGAAGAAGGGTCGACGCTGGAGGAACTGGGGCGGGAGCTTGGGGTCAGTAAGGAGCGTGTGCGCCAGTTGGAGCATCGCGCGCTATCCAAAATGCGGGACAGTATCAGCCAAAATGTTGAAAGGCCCGCCGACCTGCTCGTCGACGCCTGAACCGAATTTCCTGTTACGGTCAGCCAGCGACTATTTTGACACGGGCGCGACCGTCCAGTGATCCGTTCTCCGAGAGTCCATTCAGCACCAGGAAACGTTCACGGGGCAGCTTGTCCACGGACATCCGGCTCGCAAAATCATCTGCTTTTACACTCGCGCCTGCCTGGACCACCCGCAGCCGTTTGGGACGAACGGTAGCAGCGGCCGCCGGCGTAATACGTCGGAAGCTGTATGTCGTGCGTTGCAGTTCTGTCGCCAACTGGCGCATGGCCGGGACCGGCGCTATGAAAATAAACCGGAAAACCCGCCGTGCATCGAACCGTATTGCTAGAAGGCGCAATACTGCCGGTGTGTTGCCCATGCGCCCGTTTACGACACCCGTGGCTGCCGATAATCCATTAATTTCGATTGCTTCAAGACCGCTGACACGCGCGCCTGCTGCCCAGCTCCGCCCGATATAGGATGTCATTGTACCCTGAAACGGCTTGGGCGCCTGGTCGAAGACAATCTTCGCTTCGCGCTTCTTGTCGATTGCAACGACCTGTTGTGGGGTATTGCTAAGGCTAAATCCCGCCGGAACGGAAAATTCGAACCGCAGCACGGGATGCACGAACCGCTGACCCCGCACGAATCCCTGTTCCGGGCCATCGCCAAATATCATGCCATCTATTGTGTCGAGGTACGGATTCCTGCGCCGCACCTCGGATCGGCCCTGCCCGTTGCCTGCCAGGCTGGCCGCCTGCCGAACCCGCGCTATGGTTCGCGGATGCGTGGCCGTAATATCATACGCATCGACGTCATTGGGTGACCGGCCGGAAATTCGGGCTTCCAGCTGGCTGTTCGCGCGCATCTTTTCCAGAAAACTGGTCATTCCATTGGCGTCATATCCCGCCCGCCGCAAATAGCGGATACCCAGCATGTCCGCTTCCAGTTCCTGATCCCGGGAGTAGCTTTGCAGATACAGCCCGGCGACGCTGCCGGCGAGCTGTGAGGCTTCGCCACCGACAACCGCCCCCAGCAGCCCCGCCCCCAATTGTGCGAGCATGGCCCGGCTGCGGCGCTGTGCGGAGTGACGCGCCACGACATGCCCGATTTCATGACCGAGCACGCCGGCCAGCTCGGCCTCATCCTCGGCGAGCAGCATCAGGCCCCGCGAAATATAAACGTACCCACCGGGGACCGCGAAGGCGTTGACGATGGGGCTGTTCAGAAGTGTGAATGTGAATCCCAGGCTGGGCGTCTCCGAAACCGCAGCCAGTCGCCCGCCTATGGCGGCGACATAACCGCCGGCCGCCGGGTCCTCATATACACCGCCGAATTGCTGTAGGATTTTAGGGTGTTCCTGCATTCCGAGTTGTCGTTCATCGGAATCACTTGTCAGAAGAAGGTCCTGTTTGCCTGTTGCTGGATTAACGGCACAACCGCCGAGCCCCAAGACAAGGCTGCCGCAACCGGCCAGTCCGCAAAAATGGCGCCTTGTAAGCGTCATGTTCCTGTTACTCCCATTTCTGGATTACCTGTCCATAATGCCGGTTTATCCCCGGACGCCAGCCGTCGTCTTCCATGTTGCTGATCCTTAAAATACTATTCCAGTATTTCAATTTGCTCCGGATGCGTCGCCTCGATCATTGGTCCGTTATAGGATTTGACCCAACCTCGAACCCGTATGCGCTTGCCCTCCAGACCCTTTGGGTGGAACTGCGCCTCTTCGAAAAGCCGCTGCGCCTTTGCCCCGATGGAAATCGTGAAATCGGTTCGCCAGTCTGCACCGAAATTCACATAGGTTCGCTTTCTCACCGTTGCAACGGCGTGGACGGTTCCTTCCACGATTTGGAATCCGGTGGTATCGCTGGAAAGCTCAGCAGCGTTGCGGGTGTAATAAAAGGGATGCCGCCAGATACCCCGGCGGGCGGTGCGCGCTTCTCGTTCGAAAACGAGCATTTCGGCAACATTCGCCCGATTGTCAGCGAAACTGTATACCCGCGCCATTCCCCGCCGCAGCAATTCCCCCTGCAGCCAGAGGCCGTGGGTATCATGCAGGTGCGCCAGCAGGCGGTGGTAACGGTCGATGCGTCTGCCGCCATATGAAAGCGCCAGTGTTTTTCCCGTTGCGAGCGTTTCCAGCAATGCCTTCGATTCGTCAGCGAGCGGCCATTTTTTGAAATTGGGCCTGCCAAGCGGAAGTTTCGGTGCCTGTACACCGACCAGCCGGATTTCGCGGCCATCGTCCAGAACGAGGGTGTCGCCGTCGACGATACTCGAAACGGACCCCGTGCCGCCGGGTTCCAGCGTTAGCGACAATGCCGGGAATGCCGCAAACAGAAAAACAAGTGGGACGGCGAAACGTAGCATGTCAAATTTCCGTGGCGTGTTCTGATGTATTACACTATCTCCGGTATCACCCTAATACGAAAACCGGCGCTGGCGGGAGTAATGCATCATGAACCGGAAGGACCTCTTTCCGGAAGTCGAACCCTACGCACAGGGCTATCTGGCCGTTGATGCGCCGCATGAGCTCTATTGGGAAGAGTCCGGCAATCCCGATGGCATTCCGGCGCTGTTTCTGCACGGTGGGCCCGGTGCCGGCGCGACGGCGGCACATCGTCGGTTTTTCGATCCCGGCAAGTATCGGATCATCATTTTCGACCAGCGGGGGGCCGGTCGGTCACGCCCAATTGGCGACCTGGTCGAAAACTCCACGGCTAACCTGATCGACGACATTGAAGCATTGCGCCGGTTCTGTGGAGTAGAACAATGGCTGGTGTTTGGTGGTTCCTGGGGATCAAGCCTGGCGCTGGGATATGCAGAAGCGCATCCCCAATGTTGTCTTGCGCTGGTGTTGCGCGGCATTTTCCTGTGTCGCCGCGATGAGGTTGATTGGTTCCTGCATGGCATGCGGCGCGTTTTTCCGGAAGCCTGGAGCGCGTTTTCAGAATTTTTGCCGGAATCGGAACGAACGGACTTGCTGGGAAATTATTATCGGCGGCTAATCGATCCGGATCCGAAAGTGCACCTGCCAGCAGGCGCCGCATGGAGCCGCTATGAAAGTGCGTGTTCAACCCTGCTGCCCAACCCGGAAGCGTCGGCACCGATTGGCGACCTGAGTAAGGCATTGGGACTGGCGCGGATCGAAGCGCATTATTTCGTCAACGACTGTTTTATGGAAGAAGGGGCTTTGTTGAAAAATGCGCACCGGCTCAAAGGAATTCCGGGCGTTATCGTGCAGGGCCGCTATGACATGGTGTGTCCCATAGAATCGGCATCAGCTTTGGCCCGGGCATGGCCTGAAGCCGGCTATGTGATTGTTCCGGACGCCGGTCATTCGGCAATGGAGCCGGGGATCCGCACGGCCCTGATTCAGGCAACGGAGCGTTTCAAATCCCGGTTTGAGGCTTGACCGGTCTACAATGGGTACTTGCGCACGCGCACTACCTCCGTAATATTCCTCTGAGAAAACGGAGGCGAAAATGAAGTTTGGTTGGGTGGGATGCTGTGCCGCGTTGATGGGCCTGGGATTGGTTCTGTCTTGGGGCAGTCAGGCACGCGCGGATGACGACCCGGCATTCATCACGTTTCATGCCGGTGGATACGACGTCAATGACGACGAAACCGCCGGGCAGTTTAATCTCGAATACCGTTCGAACTGGGATGATTGGTATGTAAAACCGTTTGGTGGGTTTATGGCAACCACCGATGCGGCGTATTACGGGTATGGCGGTTTTCTGCTGGATATTTATTTCGGTGACCGGGTCGTGTTTACGCCAAATGTCGCCGTTGGCCTGTATGCCGATGGGGATGGCAAGGATCTTGGCTCTACGATTGAATTCCGGTCTGGCGTGGAACTGGCCTATCGTTTCGACAACCGCGCCCGGCTTGGTGTCGGATTTCATCACATTTCAAACGCGCATTTGTCCGACGACAACCCCGGGACAGAAACGCTGACCCTGATTTTTTCCCTGCCGCTATCAGATTTATTTGCTGACTGACGGCGTTCAGGTTGTGGTTTTCACAGCAGGATTGACGACATTGATCGGGTTGCCGGCCTCGTAGGCGAGAATCTGGTCGAAGATATCTGTGAACTGCAGCTCATATTCTTCATGCGACACATAGCCGATATGCGGTGTGACGACGACATTGTTCATGCTGAATAGCGGATGGCTGCCGTCGCGCACTGGTTCTTCCTCGAACACGTCGATTGCGGCCATTCCGGGACGACCCGCATTCAAGGCATCCACCAGCGCACCGGATTCGATGAGACCCGCCCGACTGGTATTGACCAGAAGAGCCGTTGGTTTCATGCGGGCGAGATCGGCAGGGGTTACAATGCCGCGGGTCGCATCAACCAGTCGCATATGTAACGACAGAACGTCGCTTTCCTCGAAAAACGCATTCTTGCTGGCCGCTGCGGTGTAGCCATCGGCTGTTGCACGTTCGCGGGCCTCGTCGCGCGCCCAGACCAGTACGTTCATGCCGAAGGCCTTGCCATATTCGGCAACAGCCTTGCCAATGCGTCCGTAGCCATAGATGCCAAGTGTCTTGTCGCGCACAGACCGGCCGACCCCGGTCTGCCAGTTTCCTGCCTTCAGCGAGGCCATCTGTTGCGGTATCTGGCGCATGGCGGCCAGGACCAGCCCCCAGGTGAGTTCCGCCGTGGCATAGGAGGGCGTTCCAGGGTGCTGACTGGACGAAACGATGACGCCTTGGGCTGTGCACGTATCAATATCGATATGTGGGAAAACGCTGCGCTGACTGATCAGGCGTAACTTTGGCAATCGTTCGAGAAGCGGGGTGCGGATTTTGGTGCGTTCACGGATGAGTACCAGTGCTTCCGTGTCAGCAAGCCGTTCTGCAAGCGCGTCTGTATCCTGGGTCTGATCGTTCCAGATGGTTACGTCATGGCCGTTCAATTTGGCGAAACAGTCAAGATTCCGTACCGTGTCATGGTAGTCGTCCAGAATCGTGATTTTCATATTTGTGCGTCCTGTCGATTGATGGCTTCGTCGTGATTATCTTTTATACCCGCCGGGGTTTTGGCGCAGCCATTTCCGCGCTTTTCCATGTGCGGGTTTGCCAAGGCTTCCTTAATTGGGGCATGAATTGCCCGAACTGTCGTGAAAGGAAAAGCGCATGCGTGCTGTACTGGTGGACCCGAATGCACCTGGTTGCCTCAAAATGACCGAGGTACCTGAACCTACGCCGCTGTCCAGTCAGGCCCTTGTTCAGGTGAAGGCGATTTCCTTGAATCTCGGTGAAGTCCGGCGCGCCCGAAACAGCCCGCCCGAGACCCTTTTGGGATGGGATGTTTCGGGTGTGGTTATCGAGTCTGCGGCCGATGGGTCCGGCCCGGCCCCTGGTGAGCGGGTCGTCGGCGTGATGAATACAGGCGCGTGGGCGGATATAGCCGCCGTCGAAACAGAATGGATGACCGTTCTGCCGGATAGTGTGTCCTGTGCAACGGCGGCGACGCTGCCGGTTGCGGGTCTGACGGCCCTTTATGCTTTGGAGCAGGGCGGGCAATTGCTCGGACAATCTGTCCTGGTAACCGGGGCGTCCGGTGGTGTCGGCCTGTTCGGCCTGCAGCTTGCGAAGCTTTCGGGCGCGACCGTGACGGCGCTGATCCGACGTCGTGGCTCTGACGCGCTGGTCCGGGAAAATGGTGCATCCCATGTCGTCATCGGCGAAACGGCGGAAGGGGCCGCGGCGTATGGACCATTCCGTTGTATTCTCGACTCTGTTGGCGGCCAGGTGCTGTCTGATAGCCTCAAGCTGGTTAGCCGTGGCGGCATGCTGGTAAATTACGGCGTATCGGCCGGAGAGGAATCGACCATTCGCGCGGGTGATTTCTTCCGCGCGGGGCGTGCATGTTATTACGGCCTGTATCTGTTTACCGAGTTCGGGCGTCGGCCGGCGAAATACGGTTTGCGGGTTCTGGTCGATCTGGTCGCGCAGGAAAAGCTGAACGTCCATGTCGGCGCTGAAGGCAATTTGGACGATCTGGGTGATCTTGCGGAACAATTGTACAATCGGCAGATTTCCGGCAAGGCAATCATCCACGTAGATTAGCGACCCGTTAAACAGGGCGTGAAGATTACAGGGAACGAACAGTATGAGTTATGAATGTTTCAAGGTTGAAATCGACGGGAACGTCGCCGTCGTGACGATGGACCGGCCGCCGGTCAATGCGCAGAATTCGGTCTTTCGCGATGAAATTACCCGGATTTTTGACGGGTTGAGCGACGATGAAAACGTTCGTGTGATCATCCTGACGGGATCGGGCAACATGTTTTCCGCGGGGGCGGATATCAAGGAACGCCGCGGGATTTCAGCGGATGCCGGGTTCTATCGCCGACACAACCGGATCACGCGCGAAAGCTTCTACTCCATCATGGAGTGCGAAAAACCGGTGATCGGTGCGTTGAACGGGCCGGCGCTGGGTGCAGGACTGGCGCTTGCGGCCTCTTGTGACATTCTGGTTGCTTCGGAAAATGCGGTTCTCGGGATGCCGGAAATTGATGTCGGCCTGATGGGCGGTGCGAAGTTCATCAATATGCTCTTTCCGCGTTCCAAGGCGCGCCGCATGCTGCTGACCGGCGAGCGTGTGCCGGGGCCGGAACTGTATCGACTGGGCGTGGTGGAGGCCTGTGTGCCGCGTGAACAGCTGATGGAGCCGGCAATGGAAATTGCCCGGGCGATTGCGTCCAAAAGCCCCCTTGCGGTCAAGGTGACCAAACAGGCGCTGAATACGACCGATAATCTTGGGTTGCGGGATGGATATCGCTTCGAGCAGGATCTGACCGTCGCCATGTCACATACCGAGGACGCGGCGGAGGCACAGGCGGCCTTTGTGGAAAAACGCAAACCGGTGTTCAAGGGGCGTTAAACGAAAACGCCGCCTGCATGCCCGTTAGTGCGGCCGGGATGCAGGCGGCGTTTGAAATCAGCCCTTAGCCGTTGATGATATTCCGTGCGGCGCCAAGTGCATCATTTGCGCCCATGACCATGAGCCGGGTTGCCCCCAGGATCGTGCAGAAACGGAATCCCTTTTTGGTCATTTCGCCAGCCATCTCGCCACTGCCGCAATGGATGCCCGCGACGACATTGTGCCGCTTTGCCGCGTCGAGAATTGTATCAAAGGCCTCGGCGACTTCCGCATCCTTCGGCATGTATTGCGGCTCGTAACCAAGGCTGATCGCCAGATCGTTCGGACCGACATAAATGCCATCAAGGCCCGGGGTCGACATGATTGCATCGACGTTTTCCAGCGCCTCGCGTGTTTCAATCATGGCCAGTGTCAGGATCGTTTCATTTGCCTTGTGGAAATAATCCGGCCCACCATAGCTGAGGCCACGGACGGGTCCCCAGCTTCGGTAACCGACAGGTGCGTAACGGCAGGCGCCAACAAAGGCTTCACAGTCGTCGCGCGTATTGATCATCGGGCAGACGATCCCGTATGCGCCGGCATCCAGGGCGCGCATGATCCAGGCCGGGTCGAGCCATGGCACACGCATCAGCAATGGCTTGTCGCCTTGTGACAGGGTCTGCAGCATCGTCAGGGCTGAATGCCAATCGACCAGGCTGTGCTGCATATCGATTGTGTACGAATCCCAGTCTGCGGCCATCATCGCTTCAGCGGCCAGGGAGCTGTCCATATTCAGCCAGCAGTTCAGCGCACCTTTGTCTTCCGCCCACATTGTCTTCAGTTTGTTCTCGCGCATGTTTTCCTCCCGTTTGCGTTGCCGGGAGAGTGCCGCGAACAATCCGGTTGATCAAGCGCGGTCAGCGTTGCCGGCCCATGTTCAGGGTCCAATAGTGAAACTGGCGGGTGCGGCCACCATCCCGGGCGTGATAGCGGTATCCGATGCCGGCATCGTCAATGTCGGGGGCGAGCATGGCGCGCCGATGTGGCGGGGAATTGATCCAGCCTGTGACGACAGCGGCAGGATTTTGTTGTCCGGCAGCAAGATTTTCCAGGATTGCCTGCCACCGGTAGCCGGCCGCGGTTGCCCGGTCCCCGACCGTCCGGCCATTTGGCGTCACATGATCGAAAAAATCCCGATTCGCCATGTCATCCGAATGACGCTGGGCGGAGCGATTGAGGTGTTCGTTCAGTTCCAGTGGCTTCAAGCGATGCCGGGCACGAAACTGGTTGACCAGTTTCAAAATATCGCGGCGCCAGCTTGCGCCGACCGGGCGTGTTGGCTCCGCCAGGGTTATGACCCAGTAATGATCCAGCGATCCCGTACCGCGGCGCGCATACCCGATGCCGATTTCGCTCATGGCGTTGCTTAGCAGGACCCGGCGACTGTCGCCACGCCGCAGCCAGCTGTCCGCGACGGCGCGGCCATTCTGGTAACCGATCGATATCTGAACCGACGCCTGCCGGTATGCGTATCCGGCAGTCCGTAAACGGGTTTCCAGGGATGGGCCTTTCGGTGCCCTGGTTTCGAAATACTGACGCTGCATCATATCCTGCGCGTGGTTGCGGGACATGACGGCAAGTCTTGCTTCCATACGTAGCGGCTTGAGCCCCGCTTCGGCGCGATAGGCATTGATATGCGCGAGCGCCTCTGAAGGGTTGTCAGCGGCGACTATCCCCGCGTTGCTCAGGATCGCGATTGTAATCGCCGCGAATGCAAACCAGCGCATGGCCCTCGTCCGGTTACTGCATGACGATCTTTGGCATTGTCCGTTGTGCCGAAGCGCCTTCTATCTTGTCCCAGACGCGGTCCGCGATTTCGCGAAAAACCTTGCTGTGCGGGCTGTCCGGGTCGGTGACCATAATCGGCTTGCCGCCATCCGAGGTCTCCCTGATCTTGATATCAAGGGGAACTTCGCCCAGGAAATCGACGCCTTGCCGGCCTGATTCCTCGTGGGCGCCGCCATGGCTGAAGATATCGGTACGTTCGCCACAATGCGGGCATGAGAAGTAACTCATGTTCTCGATGATGCCGAGTACAGGCACTTCGACTTTCTGGAACATGTTGATGCCCTTGCGCGCATCCAGCAGCGCAATGTCCTGCGGTGTGGAGACGATGACGGCGCCGGCCAGGGGAACATCCTGCGCCATCGTTAATTGGGCGTCGCCAGTGCCAGGAGGCATGTCCACGATCATGATGTCGAGTTCGCCCCAGTTCACATCACGCATGAGCTGCTGCAAAGCGCTCATAACCATCGGCCCGCGCCAGATCATGGCGGTGTCTTCCGGTACCAGGAACCCGATCGACATGACCTTGACGCCATAATTTTCCATCGGGTCGAGGCGATTACCATCGGGGCTTTGCGGGCGTCCCGAAATTCCCATCATGCGTGGTTGTGAAGGGCCGTAGATATCGGCGTCCAGCAACCCCACACGGTGACCGGCAGCGGAAAGCGCCAATGCCAAATTCGACGCAACTGTGGATTTCCCGACCCCGCCTTTGCCCGATGCGACGGCGACGATGTGTTTGACACCTGGCACCATTTTGCGTTCCCGGCCTGGAGCAGGGCGTTTTTGTTCCTCCGCTGGCGCTTTTTCTGAAGAATTGTTGTGCGCGGTGAGCACGGCTGTTACCGAGAGGACGCCGGGAATGGCGTCGACCGCCTCTTCTGCCGCTTTGCGGACAGGCTCAAACTGTTCGGCGCGTTTTGGGTCAATTTCAATGGCAAAACCGACATTTCCATCTTTGACCACCATCCCCGAAATCATCCCGAGCGATACGATATCTTTTCCGTCGACGGGGTCGACAACCGTTTTTAGTGCATTGAAAACCAGTTCCTGGGTCACCGTGGGCATACTTGTTCTCCGATTAATGCCGGAATTCCGCCACAGGGTTTGAACCTCGGCGGTTGTGAGACTATATGTGTGCTGACATATATGTGATTGTCGCGCTGTATGGGAAGTACGCCGTACCGATCGCTAGAGAATATAAAGTGAATTTGTTCGAGAAACTCAAAGGAATTCTGCGCAATGCCTTGGTCTAATCAATCTGGTGGTAGTGGTGGCGGCGGCGGCGGACAAGGACCCTGGGGCGGCGGCGGTCGCGGTGGGTCTGGCGGTCCGGGAGGGCAGCCGCCGGATCTGGAAGACCTGATCCGGAAGGGGCAGGAACGTGTCCGGGGCATGATTCCCGGTGGCGGTGCTTCGCCGGCAGTTATCGGGCTCGTGATCGTTGTTGCGATCGCCGCATGGCTTGCAACGGGGTTTTATCGTGTGCAGCCGGGCCAGCAAGGTGTTGCGCTGATCTTCGGTAAGGTCGTGAATGAGACAATTCCGGGGCTGCGCTATAATCTGCCCGCGCCGATCGGCGAGGTTTACACCCCGCAGGTGGAAGAGTTGCGGCGGGTCGATGTCGGGTTCAGGGGGGCTGGTGAAATCTCCAGTCGCCGTTCCACGGCAGAACGCGATATCCTTGAGGAAAGCCTCATGCTGACAAGCGATCAGAACATTGTCGACATGGATTTTACCGTTTTTTATCAGATCAAGAGCGCCAGAGAGTATCTGTTCAATATCCGTGGTCAGGAAGAGACGGTTAAAGTCGCGGCGGAAAGCGCGATGCGGGAAATCGTCGGGCAGACAACCTTTGATCAGGCTGTGACGGCCGAACGCCAGCAGATTGAGGACAAGACGCAGGAACTGCTTCAGAAGACGCTCGACCAATACGGCGCGGGAATTCTGATTGCGAACGTTCAGCTCCAGAAGTCGGATCCTCCGGGGGAAGTTATCGACGCATTTAACGACGTTCAGCGCGCCCGTCAGGATAAGGACCGGTTGCAGAACGAGGCGCAAGCCTATGCGAACTCGATTGTTCCTGTTGCCCGAGGCCTGGGGGAAAAGGATATCCGGGAAGCTGAAGCGTATCGGGAGCAGCAAATTCAGGAAGCACAGGGTGAAGCCAGTCGTTTCGTGTCGATCCACGATGCCTATCTGACAGCGCCCGACGTAACGCGTCGCCGCATGTACCTTGAAACCATTGGTGCTGTTTTGGGTAGTGCCCACAAGGTCATTATCGATCAGGACAGCAACGGTTCGGGCGTTGTGCCGTATTTGCCGCTGCCGGAAATCGAGAAACGTCAGCCCAGAACCGGTGCCCGGACTTCCGGCAATCAAGCCAATTAGGGATCAATCATGAGCAAGATTAAATTCGCCATTCTCGGAGCGTTCGTGATTGTGACGGGCGCCGTGGCATCGTCAGCCCTTTACACTGTCCATCAGGTCGAACAGGCGATCGTCCTACAGTTCGGCAAGCCGATCCGGGTGGTTAAAGAACCTGGCCTGCATGTAAAGATTCCATTCATTCAGGATGTCAGAATGTTTGAAAACCGAATCCTGAATCTCGATCCGCCGGAATTCGAAGTGCTGCTGGATGACAAAAAACGAATCAAGGTTGATGCGTTTGCACGGTACACGATCGATGATCCGCTGAAGTTCCTGCAAGTTGTCTTTTCCGAATCGACGGCGCGTAACCGGCTTGGAAACCTGGTCAATTCGGCACTCCGCAGGGTTATCGCCCGGGCGTCGCTGACGGACCTTTTATCCGCTAAACGTGCTGATCTGATGAACCAGATCCAGGCGGAAGTAACCCAGAATGCTGCTAATTTCGGGGTCAAGATTATTGATATCCGCATTGGCCGTACGGACCTTCCGACCGAAACCAGTCAGGCAGTGTTTAATCGGATGCGGACGGAACGTGAACGCGAGGCGCAGGAATTGCGTGCACAGGGTACGGAGCAGGCCCAGGTTATTCGGGCATCCGCTGACCGGGACAGGGTTGTTATTCTTGCAACAGCCAAAAATCAGTCAGAGCAATTGCGTGGTGAAGGCGACGGCAAGCGCAATATCATTCTTGCCCAAGCATATGGCCGGGACCCAGAGTTCTTCCAGTTCTACAAATCGCTCACCGAGTATACGAAGCACCTCGTTGATGAGGGGACGACAATGGTGCTGTCTCCGAACAGTGATTTCTTTAAGTATTTCGGTAATATCGATGGCATCCAGAAGAAGAATTGATAGCCAACTGGTAATCGGTGGCTGATTTTGTTACGGCGATAGGGTTGCTCCTTGTGATCGAAGGGGCGCTCTACGCGCTGTTCCCCGAAGGAATGCAGCGTGTGATGCGGACGGCGCTGGAGACGCCCGCATCCATGCTTCGCAATGGTGGGATTACGGCCTTGTTGATTGGCTTTGTTATCGTCTGGTTCGTCAAAGGCTGAGCCGGCCTGATCTTTTCCGGCAGTATTCTGACTCTCATTTTGAATAGCCGCGTGCCTTAATTGACGCGAACGTGATCCCGGCTGCCTTATTTGAGCCAAAAAAGGGAAATATTGTGGCATAATCGAAAACTTGATTGAACGTGCTGCATGAGCCTACCAAATGGCGATGCGAACCGTTCGGGATCGTCGTTCAGGGCGTTTATTGAAGATGGAGATTATCTTGGATCGAATGATTGTGGCTGCTTCTCGCGCCTATAGGCGATTGCCGTACCGGTGGCTCATCGCGTTGCCGCTGGCGGCAATGCTGGCATGGCAACCCGTTCCTGCCGACGCGCGGGCCGCGCCGGACGGATTCGCGGATCTGGTGGAAAAGCTGCTGCCTGCCGTGGTCAACATCTCGACGACGCAGAAAGTGGAACAATCCGCCGGCGAAGAACATCCCGGTTTCCAGTTTCCCGAAGGGTCGCCGTTTCGCGATTTCTTTGACCAGTACAATCGCCGCAAAGGCGACCGGTCGCCCCGTCAGGCAAGTTCTTTAGGATCCGGATTTATCATTGATCCAGAAGGCTATGTCGTAACCAACAACCACGTTATTGAAGGTGGGGAAGAAATTACGGTCATCCTGCATGACGGCGAAAGATATCATGCGGAAGTCATTGGTCGTGACAAGAAGACAGATCTGGCGCTGCTGAAGATTGAAGCCGATACGCCCCTGCCGGCGGTGAATCTGGGTGATTCAAATAAAGCGCGCGTCGGCGATTGGGTCATCGCCATTGGCAATCCGCTTGGTCTGGGTGGCACCGTCACGGCGGGGATCGTATCCGCGCGGGGACGCGATATTCGATCCGGACCCTATGACGACTATATACAGACAGATGCGCCGATCAATCGGGGCAATTCCGGTGGGCCGCTGTTCAATACTGCTGGTGATGTCATCGGGATCAACACGGCGATTCTGTCGCCTTCCGGTGGCAGCATCGGTATCGGGTTCTCTGTACCGTCGAATATTGCGACGAACGTGCTCAACCAGTTGCGCGAGTTCGGAACGACGCGTCGCGGCTGGCTTGGTGTGAATATCCAATCGGTGACGCCTGAAATTGCAGAAAGCCTGGGCCTGGATGAGGCCCGCGGTGCGCTGGTCGCGGGTGTTACCAAGGATGGTCCCGCGGAGGCAGCGGGTCTCAAGCAGGGCGACGTTATCATAGAATTCAACGCGCGGCCGGTTGAGGAAATGCGCAAACTGCCGCGCATGGTCGCCGAGACGGCGGTTGGCAAGGATGTCGCCGTCCGCGTCTGGCGTGAGGGTGGTGAGGTTGATCTTACGGTTCGCCTTGGTGAATTGGAAAAGGTCGACCAGGCATCCCTCAGAACCGGTACAGGGTCGGCCAAACCGAAGGGCAATACGAGCCAGGAAGTGGACGAGCTCGGCATGGCACTGTCGTCAATTACCCCTGAATTGACGGAAAAATTCGGCATTGCGAAAGAAGCCAAAGGCGTCGTCGTTACTGGCGTCAACAAGCAAAGCGATGCCGAGGAAAAGCAGTTGAAGCCTGGCGACGTTATTGTCGAGGTAAACCAGGAACCGGTTTCGTCACCGGACGACGTGGCGGAACAGGTTCGACAGGCTCGCGAAAAAGGGCGCAGCATGGTGCTCCTCCTGATCGACAAGGAAGGCGACATGCGTTTCATTCCGCTGAAGATCGAGAAAAACTGACTTATTCCTGCGCGATACAATTGAGAGACGGCGCCGCATCTTTGCGGCGCCGTTTTTCGCTCTGGTGGGCCGGGTGGCGCGCGTAGCCTGCGGCGCCAATAATCCGCTATAATCGTAATTTCCAGTTCACGGGGGATAGCGCGCGTGGCCACGACCGGTTCTTTGCCTGGATCTCGCCTGAAAGAGCAGATTCCGATTTATCTCGTCGCGCTTGGTCATGGCGCGACGCATTGGATCGCCGGCACGTTCTATATCCTGCTGCCCGCACTGACGAGTGATCTGGGATTGAGTTATACGGAAGCAGGGTTACTTGTTTCCATTTTGCACATCAGTTCCTTCGTGGCGAATATCGGTAGTGGCGTGGTCGTCGATATGACGGGCCGCAAGGTTGTTTTTCAGGTTCTGTCGCTGGTGGTTGGCGGCGCGGCGCTGGCCTGTTTCGGCGTTACCGGCCTTTATGCCGTGCTGGCAGGGCTCGTCATGCTGATCGGTATCACGAATAATTTGTGGCATCCGCCGGCGATCGCCTTCATTGCGGAGCGATATTCGGAGCGTCGGGGCTTTGCCCTGGCGATTCATGCGACCGGGGCCAGTATCGGTGACATGGTGGCGCCACTGGCGGCAGGCGCTTTGCTGCTTAGCTATTCCTGGCAGGGGGCTGCCGCGATCAATGCGGTGCCGGTCATGATTGTTGCTGTTTTGTTTGTATTCTACCTGATGCCGAAGGATAAACCGGCGCCGGGCGCCGTCCGGCAGGTTATGGGTTTCAAGGATTACCGGCACGGATTGCTGCTGCTGGTCCGTCAACCGGCTGTAATCGGATTATGCATGATGGCGGCGCTGCGATCGATGGCCCAGACAGGGTTGCTGATGTTTCTGCCGTTGTTTCTGTCTGACGTGTTGAATGTCAATCCGCTTGCCATGGGAACCGCGATAATGGGTATGCATCTGGGCGGGGTGATTGTGTCGCCGATTGCTGGTGCCCTGTCGGACCGTATCGGCCGGCGCCCGGTCGTCATGGCCGGATTGGCCGCGACGACGGTTCTGATTGTCGGATTGACCTTCGTGACCGATTTGACGGTGTTTGTCGTTGCCGTATCGGTTCTGGGTTTTGTGTTGTACGCCGTGCGCCCGGTCATCCATAGCTGGATGATGGATCTAGCGCCATCGGATCTGCGCGGTTCGGCGACGAGCCTGCTGTTCGGCACCCAATCCGCGCTGTCGGTACTGATTCCAATTATAGGGGGGTGGGTTGCCGATACTTATGGGTTGAGCCAGGTTTTCTACCTGATCGCGGGGATCATGCTGCTGGCAAACCTAGCCGTTGTCTTCCTGCCGCGTCCGAACCAGGCGGTCTAACGGTCCGTTCAGGGGGTCTTGAAGTCTTCCTGGCGGTAACCCTGCAGATACAGCAAGGCGGTCAGGTCGCCATGGTCGATGCGGGCACGCGCGCTTTCCGCGACGATTGGTTTCGCCCGGAATGCGACCCCCAGCCCGGCGGCGGCCAGCATGTCCAGGTCATTTGCGCCGTCGCCAACGGTTATGGCATCGGTCTCGGTAATGCCCAGAGTAGCCGTGAGGCGCGCCAATGCTTCGCGTTTTGCCACGCGGCCAAGAATGGGGTCCAGCAGCCTGCCCGTCAGGGTTCCATTGCTGATTTCCAGGCGGTTTGCCTGATCCTCATTGAAGCCGAGCCGTTCGCGCACCCAGCCGGTAAAAAAGTCAAAGCCACCGGAAACCAGGGCGCAATGGGCGCCGTTCGCGCGCATGGTGGCGACCAGAACGGTTGCGCCGGGCATGATGCGGATCGTTGAAAGGGCCCGGTCCAGTGCTTTTGAATCCATGCCTTTCAGCATCGCGACGCGTTCGCGGATCGCGCTTTCAAAGTCAAGCTCCCCGGCCATCGCACGGGCGGTAATTGCCGACATCCGGTCGTGTATATCCAGTTCATTTGCCAGTTCATCAAGCATCTCATTCTCGATAATGGTCGATTCCATATCGGCAATGAGCAGGCGTTTGCGGCGGCCGGCTGCTGGTTGAGCGACCGCGTCTACCGGCAGGTTACCGAGGCTTTTCTTTACGGCATCATTGGCAGGGATGATGTCCAAATGACCGAACGGAAGGTCGCACGCGGTTGTCGCCGCAAGCCAGTCGGTTTCGCCCACGGTCGCGCCGCAATCCTGGAGCGCGATTCTTGCCTGTTCGGCGATACCGGTATCAAGGCGACCTGGATTGCCGATCAAAGAGATGATGTTTTCCATGGGAACCCGAAGTAACCCAGGCCTTTGCCACTGGCAAGCAGTATGACCTCTAAAAATCCAGGGCGCTGAATATTCGCAGTAGTAGAATTCCACTGCAGGCAATGAAACCGGTGCCGGGGACCCATAAGGGAATGGTGAAATGTCCTGGCTCGGTATCCGACCGGAATTTGATACGGCATAGCGCCAGATTGACAGCAGCGAAGACGAACAGGGTGAGTACGGACGTTATTTCCGCCAGCGTCGCCAAAGGCAGCCATAATGCGAACGCCATGACGCATGCCGTAACCATGCCTGTGGCAAGCAGTGGTGTCCGGAAGCGAGGGTGAACCGTCGAGAAAATGACCGGTATCCAGCCTTGGCGGGACAACCCATAGATTACCCGCGCCGCCATGACGATCTGTATCAACGCGCCGTTCAGGACCGCAACAAGCGCGACCAGGGCGATTGCCGAGGCTGCTTCGGGCCCCGCATGGTGTTCGACCAGCAGTGCCAGTGGCGCCCGGCTTGCCGACAGTTCGTCGATAGACAGGCTCAATGTCGCCGCCAGCGCCAGCGCAACATAGAAGATCGTTGTCACGACAAGGGTCAGGATCATGGCTTTTGGCAGGTTGCGGCGAACGTCCTTTACCTCTTCGGCGACATTGACCATGTCTTCGAAGCCGATAAACGCATAGAAGGCGAGGATGGACGCGGCCAGAATAGCGCTCCACTCAGCGACCTGGAATGGTGGCAGAAAGTCCGATATGCGTCCGGGTAATGTGGTGAAACTGTCGCGGCTAACCCAGATTACGAACATCAATCCGCCGGTCTCGACGAGCGTCGCGACGACAGCAGCTGCGATGGATTCGGAAATGCCCCAAGCCGCCAACGCACCAAGGGCGCCGACCAGAAGGACAATGGCAAGCCAGTCATCGACATAGAAAAATTCGTGAAGGTAGCCGACAAACCCGCGTGAAATCGCGGCGCTGGAGATCAGTCCCGCGAACATCACGCATAATCCGATGGACAAGGATAACCAGCGAATGCCGAAACCTTCATGCAGGTAAACAGCTTCGCCGGCGCTTTTTGGAAACCGGGCTACAAGTTCCGAGAATGATAATACGGTGAAAACAGCAAGCAGGGATGCAATGACAAACGAGACGCTCATATACAAGCCGGCGACAGCGGCAACCTTGCCGATCAGGACATAGATGCCAGCGCCAATTGTCGTGCCAAGACCGTAAAGGACGATCATTGGCAGCGAAATGCTGCGCTTTAATGGCGTTGGTATCTTGTTTGTGTGTTCTGCTTCGCCCGTCACAGAAATGTTTCCAGCCTGATGTCTCGTGAATGGACTAACCGGTTGTGAGTGATTTGGAAAGTTTGACCGTGTCTCGGCCATGGCCGGCATTGACGAGCTGGGCGAGCAGGTTTTTTCGCCCCGGTGTCAGGACCGCCCAGCTCTCCGGCAGGTGGGTATGTATGACCGCGCATCCGTTATGTTGCGCCAGGTCTTCCATGGCGTCGATCAGCTTGGTCACCGCAACGGCGCGGTCCCCCGTATCAATTGCGATGAAATGGTCGACATTCAAAACAGGACCGGCACCCAATCCATAGCTGGTACAGAAACTGAAGAGCCCATGTATATAGCCACGGCTGTTTTCCAGGGTCATGATTCCTGTGGATGGTTCCCTCAGTTCCGTTGGTTGCGCGTGCCAATCCGTATATGCCAGCCAGTCCTCAAGCGTGATTGTCGGCATCGCTGACCGGATCAGCGGGTAGGCCATGGCGGCGTTTTCTCGTTTCAACGCCTTTATTCTGTATGATCGAGGCATGAATTGGTTTTGAAAATTGTGAATGTCCATCACGACGATAGACCTTTGAAATTTTCAACCCAATGATGCAGGTCAATGCGTCGTTGTGTAACGTGCAAATTCCAGCCGTGAGGTATAGAGTTACCCGTACCAGCGGGTAAATACAGACATACGGTATTTTATCCTTGATGGATGCGAGGGAAGCACGATGGCCAATTTGGACCTGAACAAGTTACCGGTCGCGCGCGCGGACATGGTTGTAAACCCCTGTGCTGCTTGTTCCGTACGGGATCTCTCGATTTGCAGCGTTCTTGACGAAGATGAATTGCAACAGATGTCCGAGATCGCGGCGAACCTGCAATTTTCGCCGCACGACCCCATCATTGACGAAGGTGAAGCGGCTGATTTCCTGTTCAATGTCACTGGTGGGACGGTTCGACTGTATAAGTTGCTGCCCGACGGTCGACGGCAAATTACCGGCTTTCTGACCAATGGCGATTTTCTCGGCATCGCGCTGAACGACAACTATACCTACAGCGCCGAAGCGGTAGACCAGGTGAACGTTTGCCGGTTTCCGCGTAAAAAGCTGGAATCGCTTCTTGATCAATACCCGCATCTTGAAAAACGGCTGCTGGGGGTTGCGTCCAACGAACTGGTGCAGGCGCAGGACCAGATGATGCTGCTCGGCCGCAAGACCGCGAAGGAAAAAATTGTCTCCTTTCTGCTGTCATTGTCTAAACGGCAGACGGCGATAGGGCGGGCGGCTTCGCCCGTTGCGCTGCCGATGAGCCGCTCTGACATTGCTGATTATCTGGGGCTTACCACCGAAACTGTAAGCCGGACTTTTTCGCTTCTGAAACGGGATCAGTCGATCCGGATTCAGGAAGGCGGTATGGTCGCATTACCGGATATAGACCATCTGACGGAACTGGCGGACGGATACTGAACCGGCTGATCTATCCGGCTGAGAATATCCTGGCCCAGGCCGCAACCATCTCAGATTCTGAATAGGTCGCTTCGACACGGGTATGGTTTGCGCGGCCTATGTCTTGTCGCAGGGTATCGTCATCCAGGAAGGTGGACAGCACGTTTGCAAGTGCGTCGGTATCGCGTGCCACAATGAACGGTCTGTTCTCGTCGGAAACCATGTTCCGCACATCACCGACATCGACGGCCGCAACTGGTAATCGCGTCGCCATTGCTTCCAGGACGCCAATTGGCATCTGTTCGGTATCTGACGAGAGCGCGAATATATCGCATAGCGCCAGTAGCGCTGACGGATCGGCAATGTAACCGGTAAAGACGACCTGGTCCGCAAGCCCCAGTCGCTTCGCGTGATCTTCCAGTCCGGGACGCTCCTGCCCATCGCCCACGATCAACAGCTTTGCCTTGCGCCCGGATGCGACAGTTTTGCTGAAAGCGTCGATCAGGCGGATCAGATTTTTTTCGGGCCTTAATGCGGCAACCGTTCCGATGACCAGATTATCGTCATCCAGTCCGTATTGCTGTGCCAAGGCGGGGTCACGGGGTAACCCGAACCGGGTGCAATCAATGCCGTTTGGAATATAGGCAACGTTCCTGGCGGGCAGCCTCCAGATTCGGGTGACAATGTCATACAGGGTTTGTGACGGCACGACGGTGGTCGTGTGGGGCCACAGGGCCAGGCGGCGGAACCAGACACGCCGTGCCAATTGTCCGTCGGCTTCTTCCGGACCAAATCCATCTACGACATGAACATGGGGGCAGTTGCGTCCGAAATTCGCCATCGCCCATTCAATGGCACCCCAATTATAGGTGACCAGGACGTCCGGGTTCAGTTTGTTGAGTGTTCGTCGGAACAACAGCAGGTTACGAAGCGTTTGCCCTTTGCCGAAGTCAATTTCCTGCACTTCCCTGTCGACATGCGGCAACAGCAGGTTGACGCTTTCGTATCTCTGATCCGTCGCAAACAGAAGGTTTCGAAAAGGGATATCAAACTTATTGGCGAGCTTGGCAAACCGGACCTGTGCGCCGCCGACATCCATCGTGGAAAACACGTGAAACAGGTCTCGCGGCTTGGGTTCGTCGGTGCTCAATTCTGTTGGTCTCCATTATGAAGCGCGCTTGCGTGATAGAAGCATCACCCGGCCGGGGCATCGGGGTGTGGGTGGCACAAATGGCGGCTGTACGCGCCTACCAGTGCGGTGGCGGCTTCTCGGGCCCGTCCGTGTTCATGCTATGGAGTTCCTCGGTCAATCGTGAATCAAGACGATTGAGCCGCTGCTTCATGCCGTCAATCACGTCCCACTGGCGGGCAATCATATCACTGAGGTCCCTGATCGTATCCTCATGATGGGCCAGCAGCGACTCAACATCGACGAGCCGACGGTTCAGATCACCTTGCGTCGCCATGCACGTTACCCCTAACGTCGCCAAACCATACCGGCCGGTATCCGACCGTGCCCTATTCTAACGCCGAACGACGAGACAGGGTTGTTTTTCTGCTTTCAGGGCCTTGCATGCATTCGCGGCTTCTTTCGCGCTGGCAAAGCCGCCGGCCTTGATTCGATAAAAAGTGCCGCGATTCGCAATGGTTGCCTGTTCGACAAACACTTCAGACGTGCCCAAGGCCGCGGAATATAGCTTCTGCAGTCGCACGCCTTCCCGGTCTGCTGCCGTTTTGTTTTTCACCGATGCCAATTGAATTGAATAGGCGGCCTTTTTTCCAGCGCCCGGCACGGCGGTCGGTTTTTTTTCTTTTGGCGGTGAGATAGCAGCAGTTTTGCTGGGGGCGGGTGTTGGCGCAGGGACCTGTACAGCAGGTTTATCCTTTGTCGCCGTCACATCTGCCTTTATCGCATCCGGCTTTGTCGCGGGGCGCGGCAATGCTGCGATGGACCGAACGGGCGGTTCGGGCACTGTTGCCTGTTCTACAGGGGCAGGTGCGGGCTTCTCAGGCGTCGGAACCGTCGCGGCGATCGGCGGCGGAGGTGGCGCAGCCAGAATAGGGGGGACGGATGCTTTCTGGGGCGCGCTTTTCGCTGGTGTCTGTGCGGGCGGCGTTGAAACGGATAAGGAAGCGGGCTCTATTTTCGGCTGCGGTTGTGGTGTTTTCTGCGCGCGGACGTTAAGTGGGGCTGGAATTTCCCGCCGGGCCTCTACGGCCGTGGCGCCTGAAGCCGGTAGCAGGCTGACTAGTTCGGGTTCGATTGCTGCGGGCTCTGCGCCCGTTGAACCCGGATCAGGCGTATTATCCCGACTCACCTGCGATTCCTCATTGGGTGCTGGAACCGGTGAAACCGGTGTCGATACCGTCGTCCCGGACACTTCGGAATTCGGGCGGGCAAACAGAAAATAGGATGTCAGCCCAGATACGAGACCAATGACCAATGCAACGGCAATGAACCGGCGGTCGACGATGATCGATCGCGCCCCCCGGGTCGAGCCGGAAGGAGCCTCTTGCGGCTGAGGCGCAGGATTGAATGCAACCTCATCGGATAGATTGGCGCCGTCATGCTCGCTTCGCCATCTGGCAGCAGATGCCTCCCCTTTTCGCGCAAGCAACTCATGCGTTAACGGTGCGGCTTCCTTGCTGGTCAACGGTTATGGCCTCTTGGTCGGCATGCGGGAGGAGAGGGATTGTTTTGGGATTGGGCTAAAAAACGGCACGGAAAATGCCTCAGGCCGAAACCTGGCCATAGCCAAAAGCCTTGCTTGCCGCGGTCAGGATTTCGCCGAATGGCAAACGCTTCTTCTTGCCGTAGGTTCGGTTCAGTCGCTCGTCGATATACGTCCAGAGCGTGGCAATTTCCTTGGCTGCGAGTGCCTGACCGGGGATTTCCATCACCGTTCGGCCATCAGTCATGCTGGTTGCAAACCCGACCCGTTGATGGATGATCGCCGGTGATACTGTGCCGTGCTGCGACAGCGCGATGGCGACTTCAGACGTGACTTTGGCTCGGGGAGTCGCGCCGTTGACGACAAATACGAGGGGCTTCTTCATCGATTCTATCAGGTCGACTGAAGCGCCGACGGCACGAAGATAATGCGGGCTCGGCCGGGTTGGCACCACAACCAGATCTGCGACAGAAACGACTTCTGCTATTGTATTCGTTATGGCTGGTGGTGTGTCGATTACGACAAGCTGGATGCCATGTTCATGCAGAAGCTTCAGGTCTGCGGGAAGATTGGAAACGGATGTCCGCATGAAGACGGGGGTTGCTTCGGTACGTTCGTTCCACCAGTCCGCAAGACTTGCCTGAGGGTCTGTATCGACAACGGCAACTGGACCTGCCCCGGCTCTTTCAGCCTGCACTGCAATATGTCCGGCGAGTGTTGTCTTGCCCGATCCACCCTTTTGGGACGCGACTGCAATAACGTGCATGCACACAATCTCCCTAAAATTCCGACATTATCCGACCGTGGCTAACATCATGGTTAGCCGGTTGACATCATGGTTGGAATTGCCAGCCCCTTGTTCTTCTATCAAAGGAGCATACGCCGGTAAGCGTCGTCAATAGATTGTATAATTAACATGTTCGAACCACAGAATATGGGTGCTAAATCATATTATGGCGAGTCTGGTAAGGTAATTATTCCCGTTTTTGGGGTGCCTGTAATGGCCAGTAAGCCCTATTGATTCGGCACTATTTTTCGGTCATTCCGAATATGCCATCCCAGTCAGGCGGGGGCGGGTTTTTCGCAAACGTCTGCGCCCGAATGGCCATGACGGAGGATGGTCCGTCAATCGCGGCCAGGTCCTGCCATTTTTGGGCGGCGCCCGAAAAGTCCCGGCCCCGGTATAGGCGCAGCGCTTCGGCGAACGCTGAATGGCGGGCTTCCTTCGTACCGTCAAGAGGTTCGAATATCCGCAATGGTTCGGCCTTCCCCTTGACCGTGACCGCATCAATTTCGCGCAATTCGAAGCGATCCGAGACCTTGGTTGCCGTTTCGGGGCCGATGACGATACGGCAATTGTAGACGCCGGGAAGCGATTCCAGTCTGGCGGCGATGTTTACCGCTTCGCCCACGGCCGTGTAGTTGTAGCGTTTATCTGACCCGACATTGCCGACCACGACGGGGCCGGTATTCACGCCGATTTTTATATCGAAGGCATGGTCGCCCCGTGTGGCGGCACGTTCGCGCATATCGGCTATTTTCGCGGCGATTTCCAGGGCAGCCTCCACCGCGTGCACGGGATGGTCCGGATCGGCGGCGGGGGCGCCCCATATTGCCATGACGGCATCGCCAATGAACTTGTCTACATATCCACCGGATTCATCGACGGAATCGGCGATAATCTTCAGATAGGTGTTCGTTGTTTCCACAAGCGCTTCCGGTCCCAGAATGCCGGATAATGCGGTGAAGCCTGAAAGGTCAGCGAACATGATAGTCGCCTCGCGCTGCTCACCGCCCAGTTGCAAGGCGGTTTCGTTGTCAGCCAACTGGTCCACGAGGGCGGGCGCCAGATAGTGACCAAACGCTTTCTGGATTCGCTTGCGACTGCGTTCTTCAATGGTATATCGAACCAGATAGGAAATTACCGCTGCGGAAAGCAACGCAACCAGTGCGCCGGCGATATCCAACCATTTGTCCTGCATCAGCAGATATGCTTCCGCGCCCCATAAAAGGGCACCGATAGCAATGGATGCGGCAACGGCCAGGGCTGGCGCCAACGTCAGCCCGATGAAGACACCGGTCAGGGCTGCGAGGCCCGCCAGGGCGGCGACGGTTGTCGTATCCACGCGTTCAACGGCGTGTCTGCTCAATATCGATTGCACTGCCGTTGCGACCAGGTGTACGCCGGGAACATCGCTGGAATCCGGTGCGGATGCTGCGAGTGTCCGCAAACCGCAACTGTGCGATTCCGGGGCCTGGTCTCGAGGCGGTGGCAGGAAACGGGAGCTTGATATGATGCGGTCTTCTTCCGGCAGGGTTGTTCCGATGAAGATGACCTTGCCGTCAAAGGCGGCTTTCAGTGCTTGCGGTGCTTCGCCGGCACAGCGAAGGACATCGATCAGGGAATAGGTTGGTAATGATTCGGGATGTATGGCTGGTGCCAGAATAATTTCGTCAGCGATTGTGTCGGCCCCTGCCCGGGCCAACGTTGCCCCCGCCAGCCCTAGAACGGTTTCGCCGTTCGGCAATTTGCGCTGCCCGATCTGGCTTCGCAGGATGCCATCATCCTGGGCGAACAGGTCGAGTGAGCCAAGAGCCCCCTGATCAAATCCCAATGCGGCCATATGCGTTTGTGTGGGCGAAAGGCGCGAGGAGTAGCCGATAACGATCTGATCTTTCGCGCCGCGCAGCGCTTGTAAAAAGGTTTGGTCGTAATTGGCCTGAAAGCGGTTGGCCGAATATGAGAAGACGGTGTCGAAGGTGATGACCCTGGCGCCGGCATCTTGCAGGGCAGGGATCATCAGGGCCCATACCGGCCCGAATAATGTCCGTGGATAGGGCGCCAGTTCTTGTGAATCCAGGCTTTTTGAGTCGATTGCTATGACCGCGACATGAGGCTCGCCCGCACCGGGCCGGGCGTGACGACGTTCCGCGCTGACGGATAAGGCTGAATCAAACAGCAAGCCCGTCAACCATGCGGGTGCGCCGAGATAGTGGCTTCCTGCTGTGGCAGTGATGGCGCACAAAACAGCCGTTGCCGCGGCGTGTCGCCATTTCCGTTTCCGCGCCATAACGGCCGTTACCGGCTCAATTGAGCCTGATCAATGTGATGGCTTCGGCGCCACCTTTCGATTCAATCGTAAAGCTCTGGGGCTCTGTTTGGCCTTTGATTTTCAAGGTCACCATATAGGTCTGACCTTTCTGCAAAGACGGCACGTTCTCCGGCCAATGGAAGACCCTGCCGGGTTTCATTGCTTCGGCTATCAGTTTTCCGTCCTGGGACACCGAGATCTCTTCAACCGAACCTGTTCCATCGCCAACCAGCACAAAGGTCGGGTTGAGGCTGACTTTCAGGCTCTTGTTCGTCGAGCCCCCACGCAAGACCAGGCCACCAATTTGGGATGCCCCGGCGAGGGCAACCGTTCTTGGACATTTGGCCCGTTTGGTCGACAGAATTTTACCCTTTTTCAAAAAGTATCGTTCCGACGAAAAACTCAGCCGCCCGCCTTTGACGATGACAGTCTGGCATGTGGGGTAATGGACGAATTCAATTTCGGTATCCGCCAGAAGTTTCAGCTTGGTATCGGATTGGAACTCGGAAAACGCTTCGATTGCCGGGGTCGTCTGACCGGATACCGAGGTCGCGAGCGCCACGGGGCCTTTTGCGTCGGAGTGACCGGAAAAAGCCACGACAAAAATCAGCGCGGCGATCGCTACGATTCCTGGTCTGATCATCATGGTCAATCCCCTCCCGGGTCAGAACGGTATTCGGGACCAGTAACAACCTGGTCGCTGCAAAAACGGGCACCGGATTTGCCTTTTGCGATGCCCGATATCAATGGAAAGAGGCCAGTGTAACGTTCTTTCAATATGCAAACCCTATGGCAGGGCCAGTATGATTTGAGCTGATCGTATCATGTTTTCAACGTGATTCAGGCGTTTGTCGAAAAAATGAATTTTGTGTTGGAATAGAACACAAAATACGGATTCAGTTCGTTGCTATTCGGCCGGCACCTCATCGATGACCTGGCGCATTTTTGCAAGGTGCTCCGTCGCATTCAACCCGCCGCCCAGTGTGCGCAGGCATAGATGGGTCAGGCCTGCCTTGCGCCAGCCCGACACCCGCTGCTGCCATTCCGCTTCGCGCGGGCCGACGACCGCAACACCGGCCTCCCTGCCGATATCGGCCGGATTGCGGCCGGCGGCTGTGGCGGCGGCATCGATTTCCGCCTTTAGCTTTGGGAACTCTTCCGGGCTCGCCAGCACGAACCAGCCATTCGCCTGGCGGCCGATACGCTGCAATACGCGCGGTACCGGGGCCGCATTGCACCCGATCCACATCGGGATTGGCTTCTGGATCGGCAGGGGGCTGATTCCGCCGGAGACCTGTTCCCATTTGCCGTTGAAATCGATGTTTTCATGCGTCCAGAGCTGCGTCATCAATTCCATCTGTTCTTCGCACCGGGCGCCGCGATTGTGGAAATCCGCACCGAGCGCCGCGTATTCATCCTCGTTTTTGCCGATTCCGATTCCGAGCCGCAGCCGCCCGCCGGACAATACGTCCAGGTCGGCGGCCTGTTTCGCCACCAGCACGGTCTGCCGCGCCGGCAGGACGATAACGGAGGGGCAAAGCTCGATCGTCTTCGTGATTCCGGCGATATAGAGCATCATGGCCAGCGGTTCATGCAGCGGGCCGACGCCGGGGCGGAAGACCTGTTCGGGCACCCGCAGATGGTTATATCCCAGCTCTTCAGCCGCCTGGGCGAACTCCCGCACTGCGCCGAGATCGTCCATCAATTCGCGGATGGGCAGCGATATGCCGATTTTCATGGGATGCTTCTCCTGCATTGGTTGTGTTTGCGTGCAGGATAGTTCCCGTGCACCGGTTTGAGAACAAAGCATTGGTCAACTCTGGCCGATTTCTCCTAATGTTAGGGAACGAGAGAAACATGCAGGGGAAAACCATGTCGATGCAGTTCGGGATCATGATGCGGGGCCAGTTTCCGCAAGGCGACAACGTCGCTGACCGCTTCGCCGAAATGATGGAACAGGCGCGCATGGCTGAGACGCTGGGCTACCATTCCATCACCAAGGGAGCGCATTACAGCACGCATCCGCTGCAGGACCTGCAACAGGTTCCGTTCCTGTGCCGGGTCGCCGCCGAAGCGCCCAGTCTGCGGCTCAACACCGGGGTCCTGCTGCTACCGCTGCACAAGCCGCTGGATGTTGCGGAGCAGCTTGGCACGCTGGATATCATCACGAATGGCAAGCTGATCTTCGGTTGTGGCGTTGGCTACCGCGATGTCGAATTGGCGGCCTTCGGTACTTCGAAGGCCGAACGCGCCAGCCGGTTCGAGGAGAATCTGACTGCCATCAAGCGGCTGTGGACCGAGGAAACGGTCACCATGAAGGGGTCCCATTTTGACCTGATCGATGCGGGCTGTTCGGCCAAGCCGGTTCAGAAGCCCCTGCCGCCGATCTGGATCGGTGGCAGCGCCGATGCGGTCATCCGGCGGGCGGCGCGCATGGGCAGTTGCTGGTATGTCGGCCCGAATGATCGGCTGGAAGAACTGGAAAGTCAGGTCGAAACCTACAAGCGCGCGCTGGATGCGGAAGACAAGCCCTTTCCGGACGAGTTCCCGTTGCGCCGCGAGGTGTTCTGCGCACCCACGCGCGAAGAAGCCTATCGCCTCGCCGAAGGGCCGATCATGACCAAGTACAAGGCCTACCACGCCTGGGGCCTGGGCCGGTCGCGCCCCGATTCCAAGGACGAACTGGGTCAGCCCTTCGAAGAGCTGCTGAAGGATCGTTTCTTCATCGGCTCGCCGGACGACGTGGCCGAACAGATCATCAAGTTCAACAAGCGTGTCGGCATGAACCATATCGTGATGAGCATGCATTGGCCGGGGCTGGAGGTCGCCCGCTCGATGGAAACCATGCAACTGCTTGCCGAGGAGGTTTTCCCCCGCGTTCAGCAGGGGATCTGAGCGATGACGAGCGGGATGCCGACACGCGACCTGGGTCAGGTCGACGGTCCGCTGCTTGTTTTCGGCGGTCCCTATTCGAACCGTCAGGCAACCGAAGCGATCATCGCCGAAGCCGCGCGCCGCGACATTCCGCCGTGGCACTGCCTGTGCACCGGTGATGTCGTGGCCTATTGCGCCGACCCCGCCGAAACCGTGTCCCTGATCCGCGACTGGGGATGCCCCGTCGTAATGGGGAATTGCGAGGAAAGCCTGGGTTCCGGCGCCGAAGACTGCGGCTGCGGGTTCGCGGACGGCACCGCCTGCGATCTGCTTTCGACGCAATGGTTCGCGCATGCCACTGCCCGGCTGGATGATGACGCCCGCGCCTGGATGGCCGCTCTGCCGCGCAAAATCACCTTCGAGGTTGCGGGACGAAAGGGGGCAGCGATTCATGGCGGCTGGGCGGGTGGTGCTACTGCGATCAATCGTTTCCTCTTCGCCAGCCAGCCGGACAGCGCCTTTGCTGCGGAATTCGATGCGCTGGATGCCGATATCGTCCTGGCGGGGCATTGCGGTCTGCCCTTTGTCCGGCAGGTTGGGGCGCGGCAATGGCTCAATGCCGGGGTGATCGGCATGCCCGCCAATGATGGCGACCCCGCCACCTGGTTCCTGATCCTTGAACCGGATGGCAGCCACGCCTTCCACCAGTTGGGTTACGACCACGGCGCCGCCGCCCGTGCGATGCGATCGGCGGGGCTTGCCGAAGGCTATGCTGCCGGGCTTGAAACCGGGCTTTGGCCCAGTCTCGATATCCTGCCGGAAGCGGAACGCCGGGCGACCGGGCGGCCGACCCGCGCGGTGGCCTGACCGGACCGATCGGTGATGGATTGCGAAAACGCCGCCGCTTCCCTATATCCACGGCGGGAATGATCACGCTGAAGGGTGGCGGCAGGTGAACGACAATGGCAACACGACGACGCTGACGGGGAAGCTGCAGGCGGTCGTTGAATCATCTGTATTCCAGCGCAGTATCACGGCGCTGATCGTGGTCAACGCGATCACGCTGGGGCTGGAGACAAGTGCCGACGTGATGGCGGCGGTGGGCGGGGCACTGACCCTTCTGGATCGGGCGGTTCTGGTGGTTTTTGTGGCCGAGCTCCTGCTCAAGATCGTCGTCTACCGGACCCGGTTCCATCGCGACCCGTGGAACCTGTTCGACTTCCTGGTGGTGAGCATCGCACTGATCCCGGCAACGGGAAGCCTGTCGGTGTTGCGGGCGCTGCGGGTATTGCGCGTGCTGCGGCTGGTGTCCACCGTGCCGTCAATGCGCCGGGTAATCGGCGCGCTGCTGCATGCGATTCCGGGCATGGGCTCGATCATCGCGTTGCTGGCGCTGGTTTTCTACGTCTTTTCCGTGATGGCGACCAACCTGTTCGGCGGGGCCTACCCGGAATGGTTTGGCAATGTCGGTGCTTCGGCCTTCACGCTGTTTCAGATCATGACGCTGGAAAGCTGGTCGATGGGCGTTGTCCGACCGTTGATGGAAGTTTTCCCGCACGCATGGCTGTTTTTCGTGCCGTTCATCCTGCTGACCACCTTCACTGTACTGAACCTGTTCATCGGTATCGTGGTTGATGCGATGCAGTCGCAGCATGCAACGGAGAACGAGGCGGAGCGAGCAGCGGAACAGGCGCAGGTTGCGCAGGGGCAAAGCGACCGCACGGAAATCCTGACGGAACTGCGTGCCCTGCGCGCGGAAGTGGCGGCCCTGCGCGACCGCTGACCCACAGTCCCTGTGCCGGTAACGACCGTACAGGGCGGTGCTGGCGTGTTAGGGTACGGCAGTTGGGGCGGAATTTTTCGCCCCCGATACATTCAGGACAATTCATGAATGACATTACACACAAGGAATCTTTCTTTGGTGGCACTTCCGGTGCGCGACTTTTGCAAGGCCTGGTTGTCGGCGTCGTCGCGACGCTGATTATCGGTTTCGGCTTCAGTAACTGGAACCTGCCCAGCGCGGTTGCAACCAAGGTCGAAGTGGCAACGCATGACGCCACTGTCGCCGCCCTGGCGCCGATTTGCGCCGATCGCTTCCAGAAAGCCGCCGCCGCTGACAGCAGCGTTGTTCCGGCGCTCAATGCGGTCAAGTCCTGGGACCGCAACGAACACCTGATGAAAAGCGGCTTTGCCAAATTCGTCAGCAGCGAGAAGCCCGATTATATGGTCGCGCGGAAATGCGCTTCCCTGCTTAGCCTCGCCCTAAAGCTCGATTAGGCGGAAAATGGGCCTGCCATGCAGGACCGTATCTCATGGCGGCCCTCTCCCCCCGGCGGGGAGAGGGTGAAACGCCACCCCGCTTCAAATTCATCATTATTCATCGACATTCATTTACATTTATTGAGATCCGTCATCATCGCGCCTCGGCTTTCGTGGCGAGCGACAGCCGGTGTTCGCGCCATGCGATATAGCTGACGCTGGCCATCACGATCAGCCCCCCGGTCCACACGAACAGGTCCGGCGGGTCGCCGAAGATGAATATCCCGATCAGTGTCGCCCAGATCAGACGGAAGAATTCAAACGGCGAGACCACATGCGTGGGCGCCCGGCGCAACGCTTCGGCCATCAGGATATGCGCGAACGCTCCCGAAAGCCCGATGGCGATCAGCCAGCCATATTGTTCCAGGGTCGGCCAGGTCCAGTCGAACAGCGCCGCGACCAGCGTGATCGGCGTCATCAGCAGGTACATATAGGCTGTGATCGTTACGCTGGAATCGGTTCGCCCCAGCGTCTTGATAATGTTGATCGCCCCGGCCCAGCTCAACGCCGATCCCAGCACCAGCAGGGTGCCCCATTCGAAACTGGCCGCATCCGGGCGGATGATGATCACCGTGCCAATGAACCCGGCGATAATCGCCGACCAGCGCCGCACGCTCACCTGCTCGCCCAGCACGACGATACCAATCAGCACCGCGAAGATCGGCGTCGTGAATTGCAGCGCGGTCACCGTCGCCAGCGGGGTGACCGCCAGCGCGATGAAAAACCCGAAAGCCGACAGCGTCTGCAGCACCGCGCGGCACATATGCAGCCCGATCCGCTGCGTATGAAAAATCGCCAGTCCGGACCGGAATATCCATGGCAGGAAGAACAGCAGTGCCGTGATCGTGCGGAAGAACACGATTTCCAGCACCGACAGGTCGGCCGAAAGATACTTGGCGGTGGAATGCTGGAAGATCAGCACCACCGACGCTCCGATCATCAACACGATCCCGCCCAGGCTGCCTGACAGCAGGGATGTGTCCGAAGGTTCGCTCATGCGGCGTGGCATTCAGCGGCGGTGGGCATGTTTTTCATTGGCATTTATGGGCATTCATTGGCATTGGCGGGACATCCGGCGCGGGAAGGGGATGGTGAAAGGTTAGCATCTGTTCGCATTGATTGGCATCCATCGGCGTCGAGGGCACCGACAGGCAAAGCCCCCGCCTCACCCCAACCCTTGCATGTTGCGGATGCGTTGTTTTTTAGAGCAACGTGATAATGCCCCGGGATGGTGGCCGCCATCCCGGGGCGGGCGACGCGAACCGTCCCAACCCTTGGCGATGAAGCGCC
>Ga0222651_1000108_pt1 | contig 63035 bp, 59 predicted proteins | sample AntAcemetagen369_FD_179855 | JGI IMG/M metagenome (GOLD analysis project Ga0222651, IMG submission 179855) | Saline water microbial communities from Ace Lake, Antarctica - #369 | ecosystem: Environmental > Aquatic > Non-marine Saline and Alkaline > Saline | place: Antarctica: Ace Lake...
TGGCCAGACAAAAATGCCTAACCGCCGCCCGCGCATCCCTTCCATTACAGATTTACAATTTCCTAGAACCGGGATACCGAAAACGGCATCCGACACCATCCTTCCCTTGGGAAGGGGGCGAACTTTCTACTATAACGAATTTATTTCCCTATTGCAACAAAACAAGTCACTGCAGGGTCGCTGTCGTGCTGCAGGCTGGTCCGGCGAACCGGGCCGCTACTTGCGACAGCGGACGCAGGATATAGGGGAGGCGCCGGAGCTTGTCTAGTGCTGCTGTCCATATATATGAATTATTTTTGAGGATTCGCCGGTTTCGCGGCCGTTAAGATTTACAGCAGGCCGAGGGACCGTAATTCGGCGACCATTTCCGGCGGCATTTCAGCATCGACACCTGATTCTGCAAGATCGGGCGGGGCGTCCGTCACGGGGAGATAACGCCAGCCCTGGAAGGGGCGGCGCGGCCAGGCCACGGTTTCGGTGAGCTGGCTGTCCAGGATAAGACGGCACCGCGTGGTGCCGTCGTCTACGGTGACCCGTTCGAGTTCGGTCACCAGCTGGCGCATGCGAATGTTGCCCTTGATGACCCAGTAGATTGAACCGCCATCCAGCAGTTCATCCGCGCGCCGCGGCATATGGCGGGTTTGGTGCCAGAGCCTGTCGCCCAATCCGGCGGTCTGCGCGTCCTGTCGGCGGCGGGCCTGGATCGTGGCGAGATGTTCGATGCTTTCGACGCCGACACTGAGCTTGATCAGGTTTACGGTCATGCGCTGTCAGCGGGCCCGAGTGATTTCAACATGCTTTCCGCCTCTTCGGCGCCGTTGACCGTCCCGTCGATTAGCTTCCGGCCGGCATCCGTATGGGCGCGGAATATGGCAATGTCGTCGTGTGTCGGGGCCTTGGTTCGCGTTTCGATGATGTCACAGAGCGAACGCCCGATCCGGCTGATCAGGGGGAAGCCGAAACTGCCGCCCATCCCGGCCATATCATGGGCGCGCTCGAACAGCCCACTGTAGTCGCCGGTGCCGTCGGCAAGTCGGTCAATTAACCGGTTCATATCAATCAACTCGCTGCGGATTGTCTGCGCAAAATCGTCGCCAAGTGCGGCGACTGCCTGTTCGGCGCGGGCGAGAATTTCCGGATCGATGCCGGATGCCTCGGCGGTGTTATGGATATCGTCGCGCTTAGGCATTTGCGGGTTGCGGCTTTTCGAGTGACAGAAGTTCCTCGCCATCGGCGACCTGATCGCCGGCGGCGCAGCGGACCTGGGCGATAACGCCGTCGCCGGGTGCCACAACAATATGTTCCATTTTCATTGCCTCGAGCACCAGCAGCGCCTGTCCCGTTCGAACCTTGTCGCCTGCAGCGGCGTGGACGGCAATGACGCGGCCCGGCATCGGTGCGGTGATGCGGCCCCCGGTTACGGCAAGGGATTCCGTCGCAGCAGCGGGGTCGGCCCGGCGCAGCCGGTGGTTGTGTCCGGGGCCGATGATCTGCAATGCGTCGCCGTCCCGCAGGATTGTCACGGACAGCCTTGCCCCGTCGAATTCGGCCAGCAGGGCTCCGGCCGACCCCATCTCGCCACGAACCATCGCGTCCCCTTCGGGAAGAAATAAACGGTAACCGCCATCTTCTGGGCGGGCCCGGATCGCGATGACCGGGCTTTTCCGGATCGCATCATCGGTGAAATGAAGTGTGGTCTCGCTGCAACCGGACAGTTGCCAGCCATTTCTGGCATGCCACGGTGAATGCGCGTCGGCGACCGTTCCGGCACGGGAAGCCGCTTCGGCGGCGATGTTGAGCAGTTCCGCGAGCGCTGCGAGTGCCAGGGTTTCACGACTTGCCGGTGTGGCTTCCGGGATCAGGTCTGCACTGTGCGTTTCGATGAAACCGGTTTCAAGTTCAGCCGCGCCGAAGGCCGGATGGGCCGCGATTGCCGCCAGAAAGGGCAGGTTGGTGGTAATGCCTGCGATTTCCGTCGCCATCAGGGCGCCGCGCATCCGGCGCAGCGTTGCGGACCGGTCGGTATCCCAGGTCACGATCTTGGCGATCATCGGGTCGTAATACATGGATACGGAATCGCCTTCGCGTATTCCGGTGTCGACGCGGATATGCGGTGACGGTTCGGGGAACCGCAGGTGGGAAAGGCGCCCGGTCTGCGGCATGAAATTGCGCGCCGGGTTTTCGGCGTACAGACGGACCTCGATCGCATGGCCATTGGCCGCGATCTGGTCCTGACGCAACGGCAAAGGTTTGCCGGCGGCAACAGTGAGTTGCCATTCGACCAGGTCCTGCCCGGTGATCATCTCGCTGACCGGGTGTTCAACCTGCAGTCGTGTATTCATTTCCATGAAATAGAAGCCGTCGGATCGGCCGGTTTTTGCCCCCTCGACAATGAATTCGACGGTGCCTGCCCCCTCATAGCCAATTGCACGTGCGGCGGCGATCGCGGCGTCGCCCATGGCGGTGCGCATTGCCGGGGTGACGCCGGGGGCAGGGGCTTCCTCGACCACTTTCTGGTGACGGCGCTGGATCGAACAGTCCCGTTCGAACAGGTGCACGGCATTGTCGTGGCTGTCGGCAAAGACCTGCATTTCGATATGGCGCGGCTGCGTGACAAATTTTTCAATCAGGACCGTATCGTCGCCGAAGCCGGTCATGGCTTCCCGCTTGGCACCTTCTAGGGCCTTTTCGAATTCCCCAGCCGAATCAACCCGGCGCATGCCGCGCCCGCCACCACCGGCGGATGCCTTGATCAGAACCGGAAACCCGATTGATTCGGCTGCGGCGGCCAGAACGGCCGGATCCTGATCGTCCTCATGGTAGCCGGGCACCAGTGGCACGCCGGCCGCACCCATGATCCGCTTGGCATTGACCTTTGATCCCATGGCGCGGATTGCCGCCGGCGGCGGGCCGACAAATACCGCACCTGCTGCGGCAACAGCTTCGGCGAATTCGGCATTCTCCGACAGGAAACCGTAGCCGGGATGGACGGCCTGTGCGCCGCTGCGGCGGATGGCGTCTATAAGACGGTCGATATCGAGATAGCTTTCACGCGCCGGTGACGGGCCGATATGAAGGGCAGCGTCGGACAGGGCGACATGTCGCGATTCAGCATCCGCATCCGAATAGACAGCAATGACGCGTATACCGAGGCGCCGTGCGGTCGCGGCGATACGGCAGGCGATTTCGCCGCGATTGGCGATGAGCAGTGAATCAAACATGGATGGTATTGTACGCCGATGCCGTGGACAGGGGCCAGTGGCAAAGCCAAACTCGCACGACGATATGCCCGATTTCCCCGTTCGCCCGAAAAAAAATAAAAGAGAACAAAAAAAGAACTTGCGCGTGAGAACAAACGGCGTACAGTGAGGCTCTGTTTACAACCTTTCACTGCCGTGGGATATGGGAGAGAGACATGTCAAAATCCGCATTGCATCTCGTAGAAAAGGACAACATGGACAAGACCAAAGCGCTCGACGCCGCATTGGCGCAGATCGAACGATCCTTCGGCAAAGGCTCGATCATGAAGCTCGGCCAGCAGCAGCAGGCTGTTGAAATTGAATCGGTTTCGACCGGTTCGCTGGGGCTTGATATCGCGCTCGGTATCGGTGGGTTTCCCCGCGGCCGTGTTATCGAAATTTACGGGCCGGAAAGTTCCGGTAAAACGACTCTGGCGCTGCATGCTGTTGCTGAAGCACAAAAGGCGGGCGGCACCTGTGCCTTCGTCGATGCGGAACATGCTCTCGACCCGGGATATGCCCGCAAGCTGGGGGTTAATCTAGACGATTTGCTGATTTCTCAGCCGGATACCGGAGAGCAGGCACTGGAAATTACCGATACTCTGGTGCGTTCGGGCGCGATTGACGTGCTGGTCATCGATTCTGTTGCTGCACTTGTGCCGCGGGCGGAACTTGAAGGCGAAATGGGAGACTCGCATGTCGGGTTGCAGGCGCGGCTGATGAGCCAGGCGCTGCGCAAGCTGACCTCGTCGATTTCGCGTTCACGCTGCATGGTTATCTTCATCAACCAGATCCGATTGAAGATTGGTGTCATGTTCGGCAATCCGGAAACGACCAGCGGTGGTAACGCGCTGAAATTCTATGCCAGTGTCCGGCTTGATATTCGCCGCATTGGTGCCATCAAGGATCGCGACGAAGTGGTGGGTAACCAGACCCGGGTCAAGGTCGTGAAGAACAAGGTTGCGCCGCCATTCAAGGTGGTCGAATTCGACATCATGTATGGCGAGGGCATTTCGAAAAACGGGGAATTGCTCGATCACGGTGTGAACGCGGGGATCGTGGAAAAATCGGGTTCGTGGTTTTCCTATGACAGCCAGCGTATTGGCCAGGGACGGGAAAATGCCAAACGGTTCCTGAATGAAAATCCCGAAGTCAAAGCGTCGATCGAGAATAAGATCCGAGAGAATGCCGGGTTGCTTGCCGATGCCATGCTGGATGGTTCTATTGCGGATGATCCGGAAGCGGATGATAGCGACGAGGCTGATAACGCCCTTGGTTCATAATTGCGAGGTCGCCCTCACCAGACCTAGATGAGGCCGGTGAGGCGACCTGGCTGGTTATTTCGATACGTCGGAAGAAGCTTGGCGGATTGGGCGGGCCGCAGGGACGCTTCAGTGAATGGTGTCCAGCGCTGCCGTAAACCCTTTCAATGAAACCGGTATGTTGAAAGGTTGCTGGTTTCCGCCAAAAAATGTCACGGTCGCGCCGTTGCCGCGTTTGAAGAGATCCAGAAAATTTTCATCAAAACCGAAACGGGCCTGACATCCGTTCGGCAGGCAGACCTCAACGGCCAGTTCATATGTTTGTCCATCGTCGATCTTGAAAGTGATGCCGGACGCCAGATTCATGCCAAGCGGGACAACAATAAGGCCAATTGGCGCCTTGCTTTCTTCGGCATAGCCAACGAAGAAACGAAGGATGGGTTCGCGACTGTCCTTGACGATGATGTTCTGGAACATCCGACAGGACGAAGGTGCGCCGGTCGGCGAATTACACTGGATACGCCAAGAATCGTAAACTTTTCCGTGAGGATTCTCTGCGGATGCCGGTAGCGCCGACAGGACGGCGATCAGGCCGGCGATGATGACCGAAGGTATGAATTTCGAAGGCATTATCCTGATGGTGCTCCTGTAACCGTCATTCATGAATTAGGATTTCTTCGAACAGTTTACGCGAAGCGGCTTGCCGACATCCACATCCTAAATTTGCGAACCCGCAATTATTCAAAGCCATCGATACCTGATGTACGCTGGACAGGCTTATAGCCCCGGGCTAAAACGCCGGTTCGCGCGGTTCGGAGCGCCAGTAGGCGAGGGTTGAGTTCGCGCCAAAAGGCGTCCGTTAGTACAGGACAAGGGTGCAGATCATGCAGGGCGCCAACGAAATCAGGACCACCTTCCTGGATTATTTCCAGCGACATGGCCACGAGGTCGTCGCGTCATCGCCGCTTGTGCCGCGGAACGATCCGACCCTGTTGTTCACGAATGCGGGGATGGTGCAGTTCAAGAATGTCTTCACCGGCGCGGAACAGCGGCCCTATGACCGAGCGACGACATCGCAGAAATGCGTCCGGGCCGGCGGTAAACACAACGACCTGGAGAATGTCGGATATACGGTTCGACATAATACGTTTTTTGAAATGCTCGGGAATTTTTCGTTCGGCAACTATTTCAAGGAGCAGGCGATTGAGCTTGCCTGGAATCTGGTCACCCGGGAATTCGGTCTGCCCGTCGAAAAATTGCTGGTTACGGTTTATGCCGATGATCAGGAGGCGTTTGACCTGTGGCGCAAAATTGCCGGTCTGCCCGAAAGCAAAATTATCCGTATCGCGACCTCCGACAATTTCTGGGCAATGGGCGATACCGGGCCTTGTGGCCCGTGTTCGGAAATATTTTACGATCACGGCCCGCATATTCCGGGCGGCCCACCGGGGAGCCCGGATGAAGATGGCGACAGGTTTATAGAAATCTGGAACCTGGTCTTCATGCAGTACGAACAGATCGGTGCGGACGAACGGGTCGCGCTGCCGCGGCCATCCGTTGACACGGGGATGGGGCTGGAACGCCTTACCGCGACGCTGCAGGGCACCAATGACAGTTTTGCCATCGACCTGTTCCGGTCGATCATTGAGGCGTCGGCGAACTTCACCAGTGTCGACCCTGACGGCAAAGGCGCCGTATCGCATCGTGTTATTGCAGATCACCTGCGCTCGTCCTGTTTCCTGATTGCCGACGGTGTGTTGCCGTCGAACGAGGGACGCGGGTATGTCCTGCGTCGAATTATGCGCCGCGCGATGCGTCATGTTCATCTGCTGGGCAGCCAGGACCCGCTTATGTGGCGGCTGGTGCCGACATTGGTCAAGATGATGGGGCAGGCCTATCCGGAACTGGTACGGGCGGAAGCGTTGATGACCGAGACGCTGAAGCTGGAGGAAACCCGTTTCAACCGCACCCTGGCGCGCGGCATGGGGTTGCTGCAGGAAGAAACGAATAAGCTTGGTGAAGGCGGTACGCTGCAAGGAGATATCGCATTCCGGCTATACGATACCTTTGGTTTCCCGCTTGATCTGACTCAGGATGTCCTGCGGGGACAGGGCAAAAATGTCGATACCGCAGGTTTTGAAAGCAGCATGGAACGCCAGCGCGCCGAAGCGCGCAAGAACTGGAGCGGTTCGGGCGACGCTGCGACCGAAACAGTCTGGTTTGATATTCGGGAAACAACGGGTGCGACCGAGTTTCTGGGGTATGCGACGGAGCGAGCGGAAGGTGTCGTTTCGGCTATCGTTGCCGATGGTACGTCGGTCGATCAGGCCACAGCGGGCACTGAGGCGGCGGTTATAGTCAATCAGACCCCGTTTTACGGTGAGTCTGGCGGACAGATGGGCGATACCGGGCTGATGTTTACGGCTGGCGGCGATGAATTTGTCGTCAACAATACGCAAAAGAAGCTTGATGATATCTACGTGCATCTGGGCGCGATACGGAAAGGCACATTGCGGGTTGGCGATACGGTTGAACAGGATGTCGAAGGTCGGCGGCGCACGCGTCTGCGGGCGAACCATTCGGTAACGCATCTGCTACATGAGGCGCTTCGGCGGCAATTGGGAGATCACGTGACGCAGAAAGGCTCGTTAGTTTCGCCCGACTATCTGCGTTTCGATTTCAGCCATCCCAAGCCGGTTGAGGACGATGAGTTGAAGGCTGTTGAGCAGGCGGTTAACGATCGTATCCGCGGCAATAGCGAAGTGACGACGCGTCTGATGACGCCGGATGCGGCTGTCGAAGCGGGTGCATTGGCGCTGTTCGGTGAAAAATATGGCGAGGAGGTGCGTGTTGTTGCAATGGGCGGGGACGATAAGCACCGGTTTTCGGTAGAGCTTTGTGGCGGCACACATGTCGGCCGAACCGGGGACATCGGATATTTCACGATTACCGCCGAATCCGGCGTTGCCGCAGGTGTCCGGCGTATTGAAGCTGTGACCGGTGCCGCCGCAGTGGAGCAGGCGCGGGCACAGACATCCCGCATGCGGGATGCCGCTGCGATGCTGAAGGCATCACCGGATGATCTGTCTGACCGGATCGGCAGCCTTATGGAAGACCGCCGACGCATGGAACGTGAGTTGTCGGATTTACGTCACAAGCTGGCGATGGGTGGCGGCGGTGCAGCATCCGGCAGTGCCTCCGAGGTCAAGGATGTCGCCGGTACTTCGGTCGCGTCCCGAATTCTCGCCGATGTGCCGGCTAAAGAGCTGAAGCCACTGGCAGATTCATTGAAATCACAGATTGGCAGCGGTGTTGTGGTGCTTATTTCCGTCAGCGACGGCAAGGCGTCCATTGTCGTCGCGGTCACCGAGGATTTGACGGAGCGGCTGAACGCAGTCGACCTGGTGCGCGTCGGTTCCGCGGCACTTGGCGGAAAAGGCGGGGGCGGCCGTCCCGACATGGCGCAGGCTGGTGGGCCGGATGGCGATGCCGCGGCGCAGGCCGTTACGGCGGTTGAGGAAGCTCTCGTTGAGCGGGCTTGATCGCAGGAATGCCGCCGCATAGTCTGGCTGCGCTGTACCAATCAATAATTAAGGCCAGAACATGCGCTTTGAAAGCACCGAAAGTTATATCGCTACTGAGGATCTAAAGGTTGCCGTGAATGCCGCCGTGGTGCTGGAGCGTCCTCTCCTGATCAAGGGCGAACCGGGAACCGGTAAGACGATCCTGGCGCATGAAGTGGCGCAATCCCTGGGGATGCCGCTGATCGAATGGCATGTGAAGTCGACAACGACAGCGCAGCAGGGACTTTACGAATACGATGCCGTCCGGCGCTTGCGCGATAGTCAGCTGGGTAATGACGACGTGCATGACATTTCCAATTACATCGTCCGTGGAAAGTTATGGGACGCGTTTTCAAACGACGTGAAGCCTGTCCTTCTCATCGACGAAATTGACAAGGCGGATATCGAATTTCCCAATGATCTGCTGCTCGAACTCGATCGCATGGAATTCTTCGTTTACGAAACGCAGGAAACAGTGCGTGCGATCGACCGGCCCGTTGTGATTATTACGTCGAACAATGAAAAAGAACTGCCGGATGCCTTTCTGCGGCGCTGCTTCTTTCATTACATCTCGTTTCCGGATCAGGAGACGATGAAGGAGATTGTGAACGTCCATTATCCCGATATTAAGGGTGAATTGGTTCGCGAGGCATTGAACCTGTTTTATGACGTGCGGGACGTTCCAGGACTGAAGAAGCGACCGTCGACGTCAGAATTGCTGGACTGGATCAAGCTGCTGATGGCCGAAGATATTCCGCCTGATGTCCTGCGTAGCAAGGACCCGGGAAAGCTTATCCCGCCGCTTTACGGGGCCTTGCTGAAGAATGAACAGGACGTCCAACTGTTCGAGCGTCTGGCCTTCATGTCCCGGCGTGAGCAGCGCGGCAACGACTGACGTATATTCGGTGGGTGCCCGTCGGTCGGTATATCAACTGCCGGCCGGCATCCATCCCGATATGATCGAGCGGGCATTCTTGCGGTCGGTTCGGTCGTAGAAGTTCATGCCACGCAGGAAAGCGGGGCTTTTCCGGAAGCTCTCATAGGGGCGGCTGCCTTTCAAATGGCATAATATTTCACTGAAAGTGTCGCGGTCCAAACCGGCAGCCCGGCATGCGACGGCGAGACCTTCAGGGCCCATATCGTAGAGCACGCGCGTTGTCGTATTGCTGTCCAGCCCGGTCAATTCCTGGAAGATGTCCTCGAACTTCAGAATATCCTGTATTTCCAGCGCCTGTTGCAGGGATTTTGGCGAAGGCCGGCCTGTCCAATCTTCTTCGTCTTCCTCTTCTTCGGTAACTTCCTGTGCGGTCAGGCCATCTGACTCCATTGCTTTTGCCAGCGCTTCCGTAACCGCTCCATCGATATCCATATCGACCGTCGGATAAGCCGCCACGATATGCTCCCGCAGGGTATCGCTGACCCACTCATACATTCTGTGTGCGAGCGAATCCGACAGGTCGCGCCGGGATAGCAGTAATTCCTGGAAATCGGTTTCGTCGCGTGATTCATCGACCAGTCGCGCCATCGATTCCTCACTGAATGACGCACCGTCGTTTTGCAGCAGCGACTTGATGGCCAACTGGTCTCCGGTTTCAACAAATGCGTTGCTCACAGGCTCGGTAACATGCTCGCGTCTGGAAATGGCGATGCGGTGGTCCGAGGTCAGCTTCTGGAGCAGGACGATCAGGTCGCCGTCTTCCAGGATGGGGCTGCTCGATAACACGGGGGCGGCGACATCAATGACGTCGTTGGCCAGCATGACTACCAGATCGTGGGGCGCGTCGACCCGCTCTGCCAGCCCTTCAGACAGCTTCAGGCGGACATGCATTTCGATGTCGTGGATAAGGCCGCGCACAATATCGAAAAATAGTGCCAGTTCCTGCGGGCCGGGACGCCGACCGGGTCCAAGGCATAGGGCGGTCAGCGTTTCGGCGAGCTGGTCCTTGTCGGGAATCGCGCCCGACGTGGCAATCCGCTCAAGTTCAAGCCTCCCGTCATTTTCCACGGCCTAATCCTTCCCGCGCAGCATACTAGCTTGAAGTTTATCATAGTTTTGGAAATTAGCACTATTGGATGGTTTTCGGGGCCAACCGGCCAGTCCGGCGGTGCGTACCCCGCGATCGTCAGGGGGCCAGTGGCGGATTCATGTCTGCCGGAACGTCTGCGATGTGCCGGAAAAATGCCGCGGCGCGATTGATCAGTGACTTTTCGCTGTCTGGAAGGCCGCCATCCCGTATGGCTGATAGGCTGTAATAGTGCCATATGCCGGGGTTCTGGCGGATGAAGTGAAGTCTGGTTATAAGGTCTCGTGGTCCGAATAACGGAAAGAAAATAACCTTTATCGGCGCAACATTGTTGATTTCTATCGTGAGTTGGTTCGGGGCGGCGCGCCGCCCTGAAAGTTCGTATACATTCTGTCCTGCGGACCGGGTGTCGTTTTGTGCGAAATAAAGCAGGTCGCCGCTGAGGACCTCAGTCGCTGAAAAGTCTGGTCTGGGGCTGATATCCGCCGGGTCTGCGACGGCAAAGGCTTCTGATATGAGCTGCCGCCAGGCTGTGTTGGTCGACGACCAGTAGACGAGCCCTTTTGTCGACGAAATTGCACCGACCCGGGCGGCGAGTTCATCAATGTTCATATCTGAACTGAAGCTGCCGGCCAGGGCGATGACCATCTTCAATGGTCCCTGAATAGACCCGAAGCAGTTATCCGGACCATTGATATCGGTATCGTGGAACACAGCGACGGCAGGGGGGCTCCCCACCGGGGTAAAACCGGGATACGGGGCGCCGGGCATGCATGGTGGAACCGGCGTGTCGGTCGCTGCGTGACTGACTGATGTCGAAACGAGCGTCAGCGCCACGAAGGCCCATAAAAATATTGTTGATCGGATATGCATGAAGGCTGGGACGTCCCGGTTATTGTTAAGGGCGAACAGGAAATAGATTCAGATTCTGCCTGCCGGACAGGCTTTTCCACTACTGCCGCAGACTGTATGCTAAATGCATTCGGAGGGAACAGGACAATGTTCGTAAATCTTTTCATGGAATTGCGTGACGCCGGGCTGCCGGTTTCGTTGAAAGAGTATCTAATGCTCATGGAAGCGATGCAGAAGGGCGTGGCGGGCTACAGCGTCGATGATTTCTACTATCTGAGTCGCTCGGCGCTGGTGAAGGACGAGCGCCACCTGGACCGTTTCGATCGGGTTTTCGGCCATGTTTTCCGCGGCCTGGAACCACCTGAAGGGGATATGCAGGCTGAGTTGCCGGAAGAATGGCTGCGCAAATTGGCTGAAAAGCATCTCAGCGAGGAAGACAAGGCGCAGATCGAGGCGCTGGGTGGTTGGGACAAGCTGATGGAAACTCTGCGCCAGCGCCTGGCGGAGCAGGAAAAGCGCCATCAGGGCGGCAGTAAATGGATCGGTACGGCGGGAACCTCGCCGTTCGGCGCCTATGGCTATAATCCCGAAGGCGTGCGGATCGGTCAGGATGAATCGCGCCATCGCCGCGCCGTGAAGGTCTGGGACAAGCGCGAATTTCGCAATCTTGACGACTCGGTTGAGCTTGGGACGCGAAACATCAAGGTTGCGCTGCGCCGCTTGCGCCGGTTTGCCCGTGACGGAAATGCCGATCATTTCGATCTCGATGGTACGATCAGCGCTACCGCGCGCAATGGCGGCTATCTTGACATCAAAATGGTGCCGGAACGGCGCAACGCGATCAAGGTGCTGCTGTTCCTCGATATCGGTGGGTCAATGGATGACCATGTAAAGGTCTGTGAGGAATTGTTCTCCGCCTCCCGGTCAGAATTTAAAAATCTCGAATATTTCTACTTTCACAATTGCGTCTATGAGACGGTCTGGAAAGATAACCGCCGCCGCCATAATGAACGGCTTGATTTGAATGAGGTCTTGCGGACCTACCCGTCGGATTACAAGGTGATCTTTGTGGGCGATGCGACGATGAGCCCGTATGAAATCACCTATCCCGGTGGTAGTGTGGAGCACTGGAACGAGGAAGCCGGGGCAACCTGGATGCAGCGGGTACTCGATACCTATCGGCATGCGGTCTGGCTTAACCCGCAGGCGCCGCGCAACTGGAGCTACACCCCATCGATCGAAATCCTCTCGCAGATTATGGAAGACAGGATGTATCCGTTGACGCTGGAAGGTCTCGATTCCGCAATGCGTGAGTTGACGCATTGATGCTACGGCCGGCCTCGTTTGGGGTGGTTATCGTTCTGGCCCTTGCCGGCTGTACCGTTCATCCGCCGACCGTCACGTCCAACCCGATCGCTGTGTCACCAGATCGAAGGGATGTTATATCAATCTGTTACGACGGGACTGACCACGCGCGACGCGATATCGAGGCCATTGCGCTGGAAAATTGCCCCGAGGGGACAGCATCCCTGCAACCCTGGCGGACCGACAAGGTTCTGAATGACTGCCCGATGCTGAAGAAATCCAGGGTCAGCTTTATCTGTGTCCCTGCCGGGGGTCGTCGCTAGCGGCCTTTTTGTCAGTTCAGGCGCCAAGCGCTTTCGTGAGATTTTCATCGATCTTGTCGAGGAACCCGCGTGTCGTCATCCAGCGCTGTTCCTCGCCGATGAGGATCGCAAGGTCCTTCGTCATGAAACCGGATTCGACGGTATCGACGCAGACTTTCTCCAGCGTTTCGGCGAAATGGCTGACTTCCGGCGTATCGTCAAATTTCCCGCGATAGGTCAGGGCGCGCGTCCAGGCGAATATCGATGCAATCGGGTTTGTTGAGGTGTCTTCTCCCAACTGATGTTGCCGGAAGTGCCGTGTAACCGTGCCATGTGCAGCCTCCGCCTCGACGGTCTTGCCATCGGGTGACATCAGCACTGATGTCATCAGGCCAAGGCTGCCGAATCCCTGTGCGACGGTATCCGACTGGACGTCGCCGTCGTAATTCTTGCAGGCCCAGACATATTCACCTGACCATTTCAGCGAAGACGCAACCATGTCGTCAATCAACCGGTGCTGGTAGATGATGCCCTTGGCTTCGAAGCGTTCCTTGAATTCTGCTTCGAAGATTTCCTGGAAGATGTCCTTGAAGCGCCCGTCATAGACCTTGAGAATCGTGTTCTTTGTCGACAGGAACACCGGCCAGCCAAGGTCGAGGCCGTAATTCAGGCAGGCGCGCGCGAATCCGGCGATGGATTCATCCAGATTATACATCGCCATGGCAACGCCCGGTTCCTCGAACTGGAACACCTCGCGCTCGATTGCCTCGCCACCGTCTTCAGGGTCAAAGCGCAGGGTCAACTTGCCTTTGCCGGGAACGCGGAAGTCCGTTGCCCGGTACTGGTCGCCATAGGCGTGGCGGCCGATGGCGATCGGGTGGGTCCAGCCAGGCACCAGACGTGGGACATTCTCACAGATAATGGGCATGCGAAAGATCGTGCCGCCCAGGATGTTCCGGATTGTGCCGTTCGGCGAGCGCCACATCTGTTTCAGGCCAAACTCCTCGACACGGCCTTCATCCGGCGTAATCGTTGCGCATTTGACACCAACGCCATGTTTCTGGATCGCATTGGCGGAGTCGATTGTGACCTGATCATCGGTCGCATCGCGATTTTCCATTCCAAGGTCGTAATAAATCAAATCCAGGTCCAGATAGGGCAGGATCAGCTTTTCCTTGATAAACGCCCAGATTATCCGTGTCATCTCGTCGCCGTCGAGCTCAACAATCGGGTTTACGACCTTGATTTTATTCATATTGATTTCCTGCGCTGCGAAATTTGCATTAGCTGGGGTCTAGCAGATAGCTTCGCACGATTAAATTAAAACTATGTTTCCGGGTGGTCGTTGCCGCGGAAGAAACCGCGCTGTAATGTGGCAGCGCCTATTTTCGCCCATCGGGTAAGCGGCTTTTCAACCCAATCAATCAACGGGAATACACCAAATATGCTAGATCTTATGAAAATTGCGCGGACCGAAGCCGATGGCGGCGATCTGTTCAGCCTTGTCGATGGCCTTTATGCGGCGGCGGATGTCCGCCCTGAAGGCTACCCTGACGCTGTCGTGTGGAAGGGCGGAAACCATGACGGCACCGTCAAGCCCGTCGCGCATTCGCTTACTGATGCCTATGCGCTGCTCGGCACAATCGCGGCTATCGATATTCTTGGCCTTCCGTTCTATGCCGTACCGATGTGGTCGCAGTACCGCCATGATTCGAAGCTGGCATCGCTTGGCTGGTTCGGCAACATGCCCTGCACGTCAATCAAGTGGTCGACGGCTGGTGATGCTTATGTGAACGACGGCAAAGGCGGCAAGGTCGTTGTCATGGGTAAGTCGGCCAATGCGCCGCTGCGTACCCAGGCTGGCGTCTTCTGTAACGTTCGCCCCTATGGTTCGATTACGGTCGTCCGCTGCATGCCGTGTCTGCCGTATTCGCAGGATCGCGCCAAATTCGACGTGAACCCGGAAACCGGCATCATTCATTCGGAAATGAATTCCCCGGGTGTCCAGATGGCATACGCCAACCGGTTGTTCCTTAAAATGGTGAACGATACCGGCAAGCTTGGCCGTGTCGCGTTCAAGCCGACCCAGGCAATGGAAGACGGCATCAATGCCGGGCTCCTCTCCTGGATGCTGCAGGGTACAAAGTTCAAGATCGGTCGGAAATGGGCCGTCGACGGGTATGAAGAGCATCGTGAACGCGTCGATCGCATCATCGCGCTCCTGCCGGACGATTTCAAAGACGGCATGGAGAACTGGACCGGTCAGATCGAGCAGCATATCGCCGACACGAACTACGGATTGCTTCTCTGGGATCTGATGGACAAGCGGGACGTTGTCGTTCTTGCAACGGATCTCGACGGCGACCGTCTTACGGACCTGCTTGCGGATGTATCCGATCCGCTGCGGCATTTCGGTCAGTTGGTCCTGGACAAGGTCGGCGCCAGTGAAAAAATGAGCGATCTGTGGGGCACCATGGGTTACACGACTGGCAACGGCCGTGACATGACCTCGGTTATGCACCGCATGTCTGGTCCACCGATCCACGAACAGACACTCGGGTCAGCGGATGCGATGCTGTTGCGCCTGCTCGATGGTGATGAATCCATGGGCGGAACCAAGCAGCCTTACGATCCGCGTATCCATTTCGTTTTGATCCGCGACGCTTATCTGGACGCGAACCCCGATAATGCGGAACTGCGCAAATGGCTGGACGATGCGCTGGCGACATTCGATTCGGTCTACGGTGAGAGCCGCCCGGGTTTTGTCGAAGGCTACAAGAAGCTCAAGTCCGCCATCAAACCCTGGGGTGCGTGATAGCCGCAGGGGGCGCTTCTAAAAGTATAAAGGGCCGGTACGTTGCGTACCGGCCCTTTTTTTATGTCCTTGAGGCGGGATCAGATCCATTTTGCTTCCAGTGAGATACCCGTCGTGGGAATCGAATTCACTAGCGGGAGGATGTCCTTGACTGAAGCCGCGACGCTGAACAGGCTTCGATGGGCTTCCTTGACGTAATTTTCCGCGATCTGGCTTTCGATAAACCCGACCAGTGACGACCAGTATCCGTCTATGTCGGCGAATACGACTGGCTTGTCATGCAGGTTGAGCTGCTTCCATGTCAGAATTTCGAAGGTTTCGTCCAGTGTGCCAAGGCCGCCGGGCAATATGACGATGGCGTCGGCAAGGGCGGCCATCTTGAATTTTCGATCATGCATGTTTTCCGTTACGACAAGTTCCGTACAATCGGTATGGCCGACTTCCCGGTTTTTCAGAAATTTGGGGATAACACCGGTGACTTCACCGCCGCCTTCCAGGACGGCATTGGCAACCAGTCCCATGAGGCCGACGCGGCCACCGCCGAAAATCAGCCGGATGCCGGCCGCTGCCAGAAGGGCACCCAGTTCGGTCGCTGCTGCCCGGTGGCTCTCGCGTACATCGCTGGATGATCCACAGTAGACGCACAGCGTTTTGATTTCGGACATACCTGTACCTTCCGGTTTGTGTAACAAGTGTCGAACCCGAATAGGCGACTCGCGCCTCTGGTGCAATCCACAGTTTCATTGTCGGAGATGAAGTATTCGTGAAACGTAACCGGAAAGGGCAACGGGCATCGGGTGCAAAACAATAATTCGATTGTCAGTGTTCCAAGTGAAAAAAAGCAAAGATGGTTCTTTGATCAAGAACGCGCTAAAAGATTCAGGGGTGTTTTGAGGAAATTGAGGCATGTACACAATATTCGCCCGTAAATTCCTGCGCAGTTGCTGTCGCATTTCGCTGACGGTACTGGCTTTGATTGTCGTTCCCTATACCGTTTACGGCACTGAAGGAACAGCGGAGCAGCGAGGCGAGTACCTGTTCAAAGCCGCCAGCTGTGCCGGTTGCCATACAGCGGTAAAACCGAAGGGTAAGTTTCTGGCCGGCGGTCGCCCCCTGGAGACGCCGTTTGGTGCCTTTTTTCCACCAAACATCACATCCGATCCGGAATTCGGTATCGGCAAGTGGCAGTTTCAGGATTTCGTCCGCGCGATGCGGGATGGAAAAGGGCCGGATGGAACAATCTATTTTCCGGCATTTCCTTATCCGTCCTATACGGGGATGACGGACGCGGATCTGGCCGATCTCTGGGCATATTTGAAAACCGTGCCAGCCGTTGCAGAACCTGCGCCGGGGCATGATCTGGATTTTCCATTTAATATCAGATTGCTGGTATGGCCATGGCGGTGGCTTTATTTTGAAGCTGGTGGCGCGGCTATTGATCAGTCCCGGCCCGCTGAATGGCAGCGCGGTGCGTATCTTGTTCGCTCGGTCAGCCATTGCGGCGAATGTCATACGCCGCGCAATTTACTTGGTGGTCTGGATGTCAGCCGCGAACTTGGCGGCAATTCGGCCGGTCCCGACGGCAAGGGAATTCCCAATATTTCGCCACACGCGCAAAAAGGAATTGGCGAATGGGGAGTGGATGATATTGAAAGCTATCTGGAACTCGGCGTCCTTCCCGATGGGGATTTCGCCGGGGGCAAGATGGTCGAGGTAATAGAGAATAGTACGGGTATGATGACCGCAGCGGATCGCAAGGCCATAGCGGTTTTTGTGAAATCCGTGCCACCGGTGGATGGGCCATAGCGGTTTCAGGGCATTGGGCCTGCATAGAATTGCGCTGGTCGCACTTGCCAGACTCGGTGTAGCTTTGTCGACTTAAACGAGAGCGGTGATGAAATGTCCGTTCTGCTAACGTCTGAGGTGTTGTGAGACGATTTCTGTATATCGGGATTCTTGGGGTGGTTGTGGCAATTGCCGCAATCGTCCTGACCTATTGGTCCGGCGAAAACCCGGTTCCTGAACCAAAGTTGGCGGTAGAAGGCTCTGGGACCGTAACGTCGGGTGACAGGAATGCGCGTGGGACAGGAATTCCGGTTCCGCCTCCGCCACCCGTGGCCGCATTTCGGCCGGGGGCAGATCAGCCGGATACAAAGCCGCCGCTGACAAGTGACAAACCGGTTATTACTTCGTCGTCGAAACCGCCGGAAACGGTTGTTAAAAAACCCACCGAAGAAAAACCGTCACAGACGGCAACGGCTTCGCTGCCCGCATTCGATGTCGTTCGGGTAAATCCCGAAGGTGACGCGCTTATTGCCGGTCGTGCCGAACCGGGTACAAAAGTCGGTATATACGATGGTGACGTCTTGCGGGGGACCGTTGTTGCGGATGGTCGGGGTGAATGGGTCTTTCTGCCAACCGAGCCCTTGCCTTCAGGGCAACGCGAATTGAGCCTCGCCCGGATTGAAGAAGACGGCAGTGAAATTCGGTCAGGTTCGGCTGTTGTCCTGGCCGTGCCGGATCGTCAGTTGGCCTTATCGCCGGCCTTAAAGAAGTCGAAGCCGAAAGAAGCGAGTCCCGAAGGTGTTCTTGCGGTTTTGGTTTCCCGGGACGCGACGGTGCCTAGTCGTGTCCTTCAAAAGCCGTCGGAGGATCGCGGCATTGGTGATGCGGCGCTTTCGATTGATGTCATTGATTATGACGACAGCGGGAATGTCAGTATCGGGGGCAAGGGTTTGCCGGGCCTGACTGTACGTGTGTATGTCGATAACAGTCTGGCCGGTGGCGATGTTGTTGTATCGCCAGAAGGAAATTGGCAAGTCAGTCCGGGTAGCGATATTGGACCCGGCGTGCATAAATTGCGGGTTGATGGCCTGAAAGACGGCTCAGTGGTTGCGAGAGTTGAAATGCCCTTTTCAAGGGCGGAAACGCCGACTGCAACGGCATCGGAAGTCCTTATTGTCGTGCAGCCCGGAAACAGCTTGTGGCGGATTGCCCGCCGGACACTTGGTTCGGGATTTCGCTACACGGAGATTTATGCCGCCAATCAGTCCAAAATCATCGATCCGGACCTGATTTTTCCTGGCCAGGTGTTTTCAATGCCTGTGGCGAACTGAGTCGGCCGACCCTTGCAGGATACCTATCAATTCGATGTAGGGACGCGCGAGGGACAACAGGGTGGCGATCCCCGTAATCAGGATCTGTGTTGTAATCGGAGCAGGGAGTTTCATTTCTCCAACAAGGTTGATCCGCTGATTCCTGGAAACTTTTGTTCGAACCTGAAGACCATTCCTGGTGGCGTCGAGCACTGCAAACATGTTGGTGCGGCGACTGACGCCTTCGGCGGTAAAGGGCAGTGGTCCGAGGTCGCAATGGACCTGCAAAAGGCTTTCGCGGACGGATCGCCTTTCCAGTTGAGCGTCAATATGCAGATCTTGCCAATCAAAATGCAGATGCACTATTTCGTCAAGGTTGCCTGATGCAGCCGGCTTTGGCGCCAGCAGATTGGCCGGATTAGAGGGAGGCGCGGATTCCAGGGCGCTTTGCATGTCAGGGCAAGCCTTTTTATTTGGAAGACGATGCATTATATCGGCTCGAACGCTAACCAAACGTTACTCAACCCCGTAATTGCGCAGGTCATGAGGACAGCACAGTGAATTCTAAGAAATCTGCGATTGGAAAAGCATGCACGACGTATTGAAGCCGGTTTTGGTGCCAATTCACCGCGAAGGTTGGCCTTTCATCGCAATCTTTGCGGTTGTTGCGCTGGTGCTCGGATGGATTTGGACACCACTTTATATTCCCGGCTGTATTCTGGTCGCCTGGTGCGTCTATTTCTTCAGGGATCCCGACCGGGTGACGCCAATTCGTGCGGGGCTTGTTGTCAGTCCGGCAGATGGTGTCGTACAGATGATCCAGCCGGCGCCGCCGCCGGAAGAGCTGGATATGGGGACCGAACCGTTGACCCGGGTCAGTGTGTTCATGAATGTATTCAACGTGCACGTAAACCGCATTCCAATCGATGGAACAATTGACAAGCTTTCTTACCGCCCGGGGAAGTTTCTGAACGCGTCGCTGGACAAAGCCAGTATCGACAATGAACGTCAGGCTGTACGCATGACGACCACCGACGGACACGCGGTTGCATTTGTACAGATCGCCGGTCTTGTTGCGCGACGGATTCTTTGCAATCTGACAATCGACCAGCCGGTTCTGGCGGGGGAACGGTTTGGTATGATCCGGTTTGGCAGCCGGGTCGATGTATATCTTCCCAACGGTATCGCCCCGCTTGTCTGTGTGGGGCAAAATTGTGTTGCCGGTGAGACGGTATTGGCGGATATGGTTGCCAGTGAGCCGGAGCGAAAAGGAGAAACCCGCTGATGTTGCGGTCCCGAAATCGCCGGAACAGGCGCCGCAGAGTCCCACGGCTTAAGGGGCTTTCGATTGGCAAGCTGATCCCGAATATCATTACCGTATCCGCGGCATGTTGCGGTTTGACGGGTATTCGCTTCGCGATTGAAGAGCGATGGGAATATGCGGTAACGGCGATAATTGTTGCGGCCATTCTCGATGCGCTGGATGGCAGGATGGCGCGAATCCTGAACGCGTCGAGCGAGTTTGGCGCGCAGCTCGACTCCCTGGCGGATATTGTGAGTTTCGGTGTTTCGCCGGCGCTGGTACTGTATTTCTGGACATTGCAGGGCGGGGGGGGGATTGGCTGGGCGATTGCCCTGTTCTTCATTGTGTGTTGTGCGTTGCGGCTTGCTCGCTTCAACAGCATGCATGATAAATTACCGCCCTATGCTTTCAACTATTTTACAGGCGTTCCGGCGCCTGCCGGGGCCCTTATGTCAATGTTGCCGATTGTAATCGGACTTGGCTTCGGCGCGGATTGGCCTTCACATCCGATTGTCACCGGTCTTTGGACCGTCGCGATGGCCGCACTGATGGTCAGTCGCTTGCCGTCATTCTCGTTCAAGAAAATCAGGGTTCCGCAGCCTTATGTGTTGCCCTTACTCGTTTGTGTCGGTTTGACCCTGGCGGGATTGGCGGCATTTCCCTGGATCATCTTGACGGGGGTGGCCGTCGCGTACCTTTCGACATTCCCGTTTTCGGTGAGGTCTTATGTGCGGCTGAAGGCCGAAGCGGATCGCCTGCATGATGCGGAAGAAGAAAGCGCCGAAACCGACCGCGCCGCGACGGAAGGCGATAGCCCGGACGATACTCCGAACGATGACGACGGAACGGGCCCAACGTCCCCACAACTTGGACAGGTCTGACCCTGCCGCCTACGCTGGTGTAATTTTTTGGCTATTTGATCCAGGTCAAGGCATCGGTTCGCACGATTTGCGAATTTTCTTCACGCACAATGAAGGAGATGTCGCAATGACAGACGGGGAAACCCTCTATCTCACGCTTGTCGGTGTGAGCGTACTGGCTTTTATGATTGCCTTGGCCTATGGGACGAGTGTTTCTGGAAAAGGGCCAAAATAGGACGCTAGCCGGATTTTCCGGGTAGCATTTCATTAAAATCTTCAGTCTTGACGGTGTCGATGGCTGCGTGCGCCTTTGTGTCATTCCTTGGCGTCTGGTTCGGTCAGAAATTACCGATGCTGATCGTAATGTTTCGACGTGTTTGAAGATATTTTGTCTGCTCTAAAGCCGGGAATTGTCGACACCTTTCTTTCTTGCAGCGGGTTTTAAGGATGTTTGTTTGTGCTAAAAAATTGCATACCTTATTGATAATACGTTATTTTATGGAGTTTCGACAGTTCAACATTACAACAGGTGTAAAGTTAACGATTTAGTATTAAAATATGGCGTAAGTCTGAACCGGGTCGCTGCTAATTCACAGATGTAATTGGTTAAGCGCTTGGGAAAAACGGCTAAGAATATTCGATTATCCTTTGTTGTTTAACTAGTACAACAGGATTTCGAATTGAGGGGCGTATGAAGGGTATGCCGTATGGATATTAAAAGACTTCTTATCGTGGACGATCAGCCTGCGCTTGGAGAAATTGTCCGGCGCACGGCAGAAGGCCTCGGGTATGAAGTAAAGGTCACCACGCATGCCGAAGAATTCATGGCGGAGTTCGATACGTTCGATCCGACCGCCATCGTTCTGGATATCGTTATGCCTGATATCGATGGCATCGAACTCGTGGGCTGGCTGGTCGACAGGGAGTGCTGTGCCCGTATTCTCGTTGCATCAGGTTACAACAAGCGATACGCAAAAATGGCCGAAACACTCGGTGTCGCCAAAGGACTGGAAATCAGCTTTCTGGAAAAGCCGTATCGAATCGCAGAATTACGTAATGCCCTTGAGGCAGAATAAGTAATCAGTCTGCCGCCTCCGAAGCACTATCTCCCAGTATTTCATCCGTATGCTCGCCATGTCGTGGCGCCGGTCGCCGTACACCGCCCGGTGTCCCGTTCAATTTTATTGGCGTGCCCAGTACCCGAGTGGCGCCGGCTGACGGATGGTCGACGGGGATGACCATGTTGCGTGCCTCAGTCTGCGGGTCGACGAACAGTTCCGCGTGGTTCATGACCGGGCCTGCCGGGATGCCTTTCGCGTCGAGAAGCTGAAACCATTCGTCGGATGTCTTTTCGATCAGTCGCCGTTCCAGTATTGCGACGAGTTCCTTGTTGTTCTTTACCCGGTCGGCCTTTGTTACGAAGCGCGGGTCTTCGATGAGTTCGGCATGTCCCAGAACTTCACAGGTCAGGCTCCAGAACCGCTGTGCGGCGGCGCCGATAGCAATATGGCCGTCTGCGGTCGGAAAGATCTGGTAGGGGGCGCTACCGCGGTGGCGCTGGCCCAGTTTCTCGGGGGCTTTGCCTGTTGCGAAATAGGAAGCAGCCTCATAGAAGCCAAGCGATATTCCGGATTCAAACAGGGAGATATCCACCTGTTGCCCTTCGCCGGTTTTCTCCCGTGCTGCAAGGGCTGTCAGGACGCCGATGGCGCCATTCATGCCGCCGCACAAGTCAGTAATCGGAATCGGCAGGCGGTGCGGCGGTCCGTCTTCGTCGCCACATATTGCTGCCAGGCCGGTCATGGCCTGACTGATCAGGTCGAAGCCGCCGCGGCTTGCATAGGGGCCGGTTTGCCCAAATCCTGAAATCGAACAATAAATTAACCGCGGATTCAGCGCCTGCATGGTGTCGTATCCGATACCGATCCGATCCGCCGTTCCCGGCTTGAAATTTTCAATCATGATGTCCGCATCGGCAGCGAGGCGCTTGAAACTCTCCAGGCCTTCAGCTGTTTTCAGGTCAATAACGACACTGCGTTTGTTTCGGTTCGCCAGCATGAACGGCGCGCTCTCACCGCCGATGAATGGCGGGGTCAGGCGCATATCATCGCCGACCGTCGGGCGCTCGATCTTGATCACATCGGCACCCTGGTCCGCCAGGATCATGGCGCAATAGGGGCCGGACAGGTTCGACGTGAGGTCCAAAACTTTTAAGTGCGAAAGCGCCATTTTTATTTCCTTCCGGATCGCGTATTTATGGTCACAAAATTGTAACGCTATTTCGTGCCCGGTGGAATTCGGGCCCGAAGCCAAGGCCAGCAAGGGACGTTAACGGGACCATGACTGCAAAATCCATTCAAGTTGTACAATCAACACCACAGGCTTTGTCCAAGACGGGCCAATTCCGCCAACTGCTGACCGATCCGGAAATGGCTTTCATCATGGAAGCCCATAATGGACTGTCGGCCCGGATTGTTGAAGAGGCCGGATTCAAGGGCGTATGGGCCTCGGGTCTCAGTATCTCGGCTGCGCTGGGCGTGCGTGACAATAACGAGGCTTCCTGGACCCAGGTTCTGGAAGTCCTGGAGTTTATGTCAGACGCGACGTCGATCCCGATTCTGGTCGATGGCGATACGGGATATGGTAATTTCAACAATATGCGGCGGTTGGTGACCAAGCTGTCGCAGCGCGGCATCGCGGCGGTTTGTATCGAGGATAAACTGTTCCCCAAGACGAACAGTTTCATCGGACAGGCGCAACCGCTTGCCGACATCGACGAATTTTGCGGCAAGATCAAGGCTGGCAAAGACAGCCAGCTTGACGATGATTTCTGCGTCATTGCCCGGATTGAGGCATTGATTGCGGGCTGGGGCGTGGATGAAGCACTGCGCCGCGGCGAGGCCTATCATGAAGCTGGTGCCGATGCGGTATTGATCCATTCGAAGATCGCAGAGCCGGATGAAATTTTCACGTTCTGTAAGGAATGGGGGAACCGGAGTCCCGTCGTGATCGTGCCGACCATGTATTACGCGACCCCGACGCAACAGTTCCGTGACCACGACATTTCGCTGGTGATCTGGGCCAATCACAATATGCGCGCCGCGATGCAGGCGATGCGGAATATCAGCGAAACGATTTTTCGCACCGAAACGCTAGCGGATGTTGAAGACACAATCCCGACGGTGGGAGAGGTTTTCAAAATTACCGGCAATGACGAACTCGCGGCGGCAGAGGCCCGATACCTGCCAAAACGGGGGGCGGGTTACAACGCCGTTGTGCTAGCGGCATCGCGTGGGGCGGGGCTGGGTCCTCTCACAGAAGACCGGCCAAAATGCATGATAGACGTCAGGGGGCAGCCTTTGCTGCGTCGACAGGTGGCGATGCTGAATGGTGCCGGTATCCGCGATGTAACCGTTGTCAGGGGGTACCGGAAGGAAGCGATCGATCTCCTGTCGATCAATACGGCCGACAACGACCGCTTTGCCGACACGGGTGAGCTGTATTCGCTCAATTGCGCGCGCAAGGTCCTGAACCAGCCGACCCTGGTTACCTATGGCGATATTCTGTTCCGCGACTACATGCTGGATACGTTGCTGCGTACTGACGGGGATATCGTCATCGTCGCGGACGCCTTGTGGCAGGACAGGGAACAATCGGCCGAAGGGCTGGTACGTGATCTCATCATCGGCGACGCCGCGTTTTCCACCGACTATCTGGAAGATTCACCCGTACACTTACTGGAAGTTGGCAATGATGTGGCCCGCGACACGGCAACGGGCGAATGGGTCGGGCTGCTGAAGCTCAGCGAAGCAGGCGCGAAGACGGTAGCCGGGGAACTGGTTGCCATGGAAGCTGATGGCAGCCTTGAGAAGGGGGATGTGCCGAGCCTGTTGACCCGGCTGATTGCCGGGGGCCACAAGGTACGTGTCCAGTATATCACCGGCCAGTGGCTGGATATTGACGATGCGCTGGACCTGGCCCGGGCGAGGAACCTGTTGTGATCAAGGCTGACGAGTTTCTCGATCAGGCTCTGGCCGCAGGATATGACTTTTACACCGGGGTTCCGTGTTCTTTCCTGACGCCGGTGATCAACCGCGTCATTTCGCGTAAGGATATCCGTTACGTTCCTGCGGCGAGTGAAGGGGAAGCGACGGCGATTGCCGCCGGTGCCTGGCTGGCCGGGCGAAAGACAGTATTAATCTGCCAGAATTCCGGCCTCGGTAACGCGATCAACCCACTGACCTCGCTGAATCATCCATTCAAGATTCCAACCCTGATGATCGTGACATGGCGCGGACAGCCGGGACTGAATGATGAACCGCAGCACGTTTTGATGGGGCAGATCACGGATGTCCTGCTGACGGATATCGACGTACCGAACGAGCCTTTCCCCAGCGAAACAGCCGATATTGCCCCTGCGTTGGGCCGTGCCTTCGCGCATATGGATACTGCCGACTTGCCTTACGCCTTCATCATGGCGACAGGCTCGGTGGCGTCGGAAGGACTGGAGGAAACCCCCGCGTTGGCGACTCCGGGCGACGCGCTAAGCGACTTTACCACCGGGGGCGAACGCCCGGCGCGCTACGATACGCTGGAGCGATTGCTGAAGGTAACGCCGGATTCGGCCGGGATCGTATGCACGACAGGCAAAAGTGGGCGCGAGCTGTTCACGATCGAAGACCGCAAGCAGCATATCTACCAGGTCGGGTCGATGGGCAGCGCCAGCGCGATGGGGCTGGGGATAGCGGTAAATGTGGCGCGTCCAATTGTGGTCATCGATGGCGATGGCGCGGCGTTGATGAAAATGGGCAACATGGCGACGATTGGCGCACAGGCGCCCAAGAATCTCATCCATGTGCTGGTGGATAATGGTGTGCATGATTCCACGGGGGGACAGGCGACCGTATCCGGCGGCGTTGATTTTGCCCGTATCGCGCTTGCCTGCGGCTATGCCAGTGCGGCGTCAGCCGATGATCTGGACGGGTTTGAGTGCGCGATACAGGCTGCCTATGCCAGCGACGGCCCGCACATGGTCCACATTCGTATCCAGCCGGGTAGCCTTGAAAAACTGGGGCGCCCAACCGTATCACCCGATGTTGTTGCCAGACGCTTCAAGGCATTCCTCGCGTCCGCTGATTGAAGGGCGGTATCGCTATGCGATCTGCGTCGTATGAAATTATTGATGATTTGGGTGCCGGAGCGCCATGGCTGTTGATGGTGCATGGCATCTCGCAGAACCGGCGTGTGTTTTCCAACCAAGTGTCGTTTTTCCGTGCCACGTATCGCCTGCTGCTGGTTGATCTTCCGGGACATGGCTTGTCTTCCGACATACCGGGTCCCTACGGGCTGGATGAATACGCGGCGAGCATTGCCGGTGCGATGGATGACGCCGGCGTAACGGGGGCGGTGTTCTGGGGAACCCACCTTGGTGCAGCCGCGGGTCTTCTTTTGGGGTGCCGGGAAGCGGCCCGGTTCTCGGCGCTGATATTGGAAGGTCCCGTTTTTCCCGGACGCTCCATGCCGGCTGTCGCGCAGGTTTTGGCAAGTGTTGGTGAAACTGCCAGGATAAAGGGATTGGCAGCTGCCAGGAAGCTTTGGTGGGAAGAGGGTGGCTGGTTCGATGTGATGCGAGACAGGCCGGAAGAATGCCGGGCCGTGAGCCAGATCGCGATCATCGACGAATTCGAGGGCGCGCCCTGGCTTGACCCCGGCCTCATCGGGCCCGTTACGCTTTCTGAAGAGAATCTTCGGACGCTCGGCCAGCCGGTGCTAATCATGAATGGCGAACACGATTTGCCGGACTTTTTAAAAGCCGCCAATGATTTGTCCGCGCTGATACCCGATTGCCGCCGCGTGTCCGTCAGGGACGGCGGGGGCTTTCCATTCTGGGAATTCCCCGACCGCGTAAACAAGAAAGTACGTGCATTTCTGCACAGCCTTTGACGGCCCTTGGTATCAGATGGTCCCGGCGTCCTTCAATGCGGCGATCCGGGCTGCGTCGTAGCCAAGTTCTTTCAGCAATTCATCCGTATCCTGTCCAAGTTCCGGACCGGGCTGGTTGGGCGTTGGCTCGCCTGCATCAAACGGTGCGTCCAGCATACGGAACGCACTGCCGTTCTGGTGTTGGAGAGTCTGGATTTTGCCGTTATCGGTGACATATGGGTTATCCAGCGCCTGCGCGACGTCGAGAATGGGGGCCGCCGGGACCGTGCCAGCAAAAATTTCGAGCCATTCGTCGGTTGTTTTCGTTGAAAGTTGCTCGTCCAGTATTCCCTGGATCTCCGGGCGGCGTTCCAGCCGGTCCTTGAACGTCAGGTAGCGCGGGTCAGTGCCCCATTCCGGGCGTCCGATGGCATTGCACAGGGCCGGCCAGAATTTTTCCTTGTTGCACATCAGGAATATCCAGCCGTCCTTGGTCTTGTACTGGGCACAAGGTGTCAGGGCAGGGTGTCCGGATCGTTCTTCGCGGCCCTGATTGTGCCCGGTGTTCAGATACCAGGTGCCGGGATAGGACAGATTGGTCATCGCCAGATCGAACAGGTTTACATCGACATTGCGCCCTGTGCCGGTCGCGCGCGCGGCCAGCACGGCGGATACTGCGGTATAGGCCATGCCCAGTCCCGTCATCAGGTCGACGATGGACAGGCCCATGCGGGTCGGGTTGCCGTCCGGTTCCCCGGTGAGGGAGAAATAGCCTGCCTCTGCCTGCATCAGGTAGTCATAGCCGGGCCATTTCTGGCGCGGTCCCTCGCGGCCATAGGCCGTGAGGAAGGCGCAGACGATGCGCGGGTTGATTTTCCCGAGCGTTTCATAGGTCAGGCCGAGCTTTTTTGGTACATCGCCGCGCAGGTTACATGCCAGAACGTCGGCGGTCGGAACGAGGTCATGCAAAACAGCTTGTCCTTCCGGCGTGCCGAGATCGAGCGTCAGGCTGCGTTTGTTGCGGTTGATGCTCTGGAAGAACAGGCTGCCGGAACTGCTTTCCCCTTCATCGATGAAGAAGGGCCCGACGCTGCGGCTCATATCGCCGCCATCCTTGGGGTTCTCGATCTTGATGACTTCGGCGCCCAGGTCGGCCATGTATTGGGTGCCCCAGGGGCCGGCACCATATTGTTCAACGGCGAGTACGCGCACGCCTTGCAGCGGTAACATTCAGGTCTCCTAGATCGGGTTACGGGCGATGAGCTGCCGCGCAATGATAATACGCTGCAATTCGTTCGTGCCTTCACCGATGGTCAGCAGCGGGGCATCCCGATAATAGCGTTCAACAGGGAATTCCTTGGAATAGCCATATCCGCCATGGACACGTAACGCTTCCATCGAATTGGTGACGGCAGCTTCGGTGGCGAACAGCTTCGCCATGCCGGCTTCCATGTCGCAGCGCTCGCCACGGTCGAAGGCGTCGGCAGCCCGATAGACAAGAAGCCGGGCGGCCTCTGTCCGTGTCACCATGTCTGCGAGTTTGAGCTGGATCGCCTGATGCTCCGCAATGGGCTTCCCGAAGGTTTCGCGTTGTTGCGAATATTTGACGGATTCATCCAGGGCCGCCTGCGAAACACCGACGCCGCGTGCTGCGACATTGATCCGGCCCAGTTCCAGCCCGCCCATGATATGCCGAAACCCTTGCCCTTCGATGCCACCAATCAGGTTTTCCGCCGGGACATGGCAGTCTTCGAATACCAGTTCGGCGGAATCGATCCCCTTGTAGCCAAGCTTCTCGAGCTTTCGCGATGGGCGGAAACCTTCACCCTTTTCGACCAGGAAAACACTGACGCCCTTGTGGCGCGGTTCCGCGTTCAGGTCGGTCTTCACCATTACGGCGAAGCAATGCCCGTGAATGCCGTTGGAAATCCAGGTTTTGGTGCCGTTGATGCGATAGCCGTCGCCTTCGCGGTCGGCGCGGGTTCGGATGGCCTGCAGATCGGTGCCGCAATTGGGCTCGGTCAGTGCCAGCCCGCCACGAATTTCACCAGTGGCGAACTTGGGCAGCCATTTGCGTTTCTGTTCTTCCGTACCGGCGCGCTGCACACAGGACGCCATGATGAGGTGCGAATTGAAGATGCCTGACAGCGACATCCATTCGCGGCTTACCCTCTCGACGATTTTCGCATAGGTGCTGCAGGACAGACCCAGCCCACCATATTCCTCCAGTATGATCGAGCCGAACAGCCCGAGTTCCGCCATCTTGCCGACGATGTCTTCCGGCCAGATATCTTCGTGCTCCAGATGCATCGCATAGGGTTTGACGTCGCGTTCGAGGAACTGATCGACACTGTCGAGGATCAGCCGTTCTTCTTCATCGTTGCTTGCCGGGTCCGACATGGCGGTGCTCCGTTTCTTCTTATTATTTCTAGTTGTCGATCCCGTGGCCGCGCTTTGGGATCAGCATCGTACGGACATACGACATGAAAACCGTGCCGTCGGCCTTTTTACCGATTGTCTTGATCGTGACGATGCCCTGTGTCGGCCGGGATGAGGATTCGCGCTTTTCAAGCACTTCGCTTTCAGCATAGATCGTATCGCCGTTGAATACCGGGGCGGTCAGCTTGATGTCGGTCCAGCCCAGATTGGCAATGGCCTTCTGGCTCGTATCGCTGACGCTCATGCCGGCAACGATGGACAGGGTTAGCGCGCTATTGACCAGCGGTTTGCCGAATTCACTTTTGGCCGCGTATTCAGTGTCGAAATGGAGCGGATGCGTGTTCATTGTCAGCAACGTGAACCAGCTGTTATCCGTTTCCGTGATCGTGCGTCCGGGGCGGTGTTCGTAGACATCGCCAATATTGAAGTCCTCGTAATAGCGCCCGATGTCTTCCCGGTACCGGTTCGGTGCGACTTCCTTGCTTTCATAAACCATCAATGCTCTCCCTAGAAAAACGTGGTCAGGTTCTTTGCCAGAAGCACGTTCTGGTCGAGCCGGATTTCCCGACGTGCGATCACCCAGCCTTCTGGTGTGTGGCGCAGCGTATCCAGCCGCTTGCCGATAAATGTATCTGCTTCGTCCTGCTGTCGGTTTCGGTAGACCAGAAACCGGCATGACGTGTCTACTTCCCGTGGCGTGCCGTTCCGCACGTCCAGCAACCGGACGTTGCTCACCATATGGGTTGTCCGTGATACGGGTTCTTCCGCCCAATGGATGCCGGTTGCAAGCTGCCGGACGCGTCGGGTTAAAGTTTCCAGCCCTTCATCCATCCAGTTCGTATCGGCCTGCTCGTCTGTGAATTCGTCGTTGGCGTTTGTGGAATGCACATTTCGCATCATTGGCATCCAGTAGCGAATATCTGGTGCGAGCAGGGATAGCCAGTCGTCGAAGCGCCGTGAATCCAGCAACTCCGCTTCGGCGCTCATGAACTCTTCTATTTCCCGGTGGAGCAGCAGACGTTCCATTGCTGCCTGCTGATCAGCGAGCATGCGCAACTTCCTCGGTTGCGTCGCTGCCAGGCATCAATTGGGACCAGTTCATACCGGTCATGAATTGTGCCCATCGGCGATAGAAAATTCGCTGGTTTTCTTCCGAATAGGTCCCGCTCTGTACAGCGCCCTGCAGCCCGGGCACGGGTTTGGCCTGGCCAAGTGCAAGCTGGTAATTGAAGTCGTGCCGCCGGGCGATGGCGCCTTCACTGGATCCGATGGCATAGGTCCAGTTTTCCAGATCATCCGTTTCTGTCATGCCGCCAGGGCCGGAATAGCGCAGATAGTAGTGCCGCGCGGCGTCCTTCACGGCCTGGGGTGCATTCGCATCGACCAGATAGAACCGCCACAGCTCGACTTCCGTCGGGCTGATGGGATGCGTGATCAGGATGGTGCGGGGTTGCCGACTGTGAAACGACATGCTTGGAAAGATTGTTCCAACAGAGTTTGTCACGCGTGGCCGGTCGCCAAGGTTGCGAACCTTGGCGTCGTATATTTTGCGGTAATAGGCCTCCACTTCCGGATGGCTGGCGAAGGTTGGCGCATAGTCCGGTTCTGCCAAATGTGGCATTTCGCCCAGCACCCCATGGCCGAGGTCGCTGAAACCGATGGCAAGCCGCGGGCGCTGTGCGTCGCGCCGCCCCGTGCCGCCGGGGCCAATGCCGACGGTATCAACGGAGCGGTGGCTGATGTCGTGATACATGTCCCCGATAAAGTTCTCGGCGACTATTTTCCAGTTTGTCTTCACGCGCCATTTCTGCACGCCGCCGATGACTTCTGAGCCACCGGAGCTGCCGTCGCGATGGTCCAGCGCAAAATCTAGATAGTGCCGCATGTCGCCGAGCCAATCGAGGAATGATGGTGCCTCGCTGTCCCAGTTGGCCCATATCGTACCCTTGTAGACGACGACATTAGGGCACCGCACCAGGCCCCAGCGCTTGCGGTCCAGGCGGTCGCCATAACCCGCTTCGAAATGGGGCACGCCGACCAGCTCGCCGGGCTCATCGACGATGTCGCGGTTGGTGGAGAAACTCCAACCATGGTAGGGGCAGGTAAAGGCACGGGCATTACCCTGATCGTAGCGGCACAATTTCATGCCACGGTGCGTGCAGCTGTTCAGAAAAACGAGGATTTCGCCCTGCTTGTTGCGAGTCAGGATGACCGGATCCTTTCCCATCCGCGACGCAAAGAAATCTTCCGGCTTGGGAATCAGGCCTTCATGACCGACAAAAAGCCAGGAACGGGCAAAAACCTGTTCCAGTTCGGCATCGAATATCGCCTGGTTGACGAAAATATCGCGGCTAACCGTGCCGTTTGCGGCATCGACCAGACCGCGGATTTCCTGTTCGGAAATCGCCCCCATCTCATTTTGGTCCTCTACAGCCAATTTCAGTGCCGTAATCGTGCCATACCCGTCCGGTCGTGAACAGAGAGCGGCAGCGTTGATTGGTGGATCAGCGGACCTTCGGAATAGTCACCCCGGCCTGTTGTTCGATGCACTGGACGACGGCGGTGATATCCTGCTTGCCCATGCCAGCATCGATCGCGGCACGGAACATGTTTCGGACCTGATTACATACCTTCATATCCACGCCGAGGGCTTCGCCTTCCGCCAGGGCGAGGTCGGTATCCTTCATAAGAATATCCAGTGCCGCGCCATAGCTGAAGTTCCGGGTCAGAACGTCACGCGGGAATTTGTCCTGCGTGGCGCTGTTGCGACCACTTCCCGCGTTGATCGCCTCCAGCATGACAGCTGGATCGAGGCCGCCTTTGACCCCCATGACAATGGCTTCGGATGTCGCGGCCAAGGCTGTTGCTGAAAGAATATTATTGGCCAGTTTCAAAATTTGCGCAGCGCCGGGTGCCGACCCGGCATAGACGACTGTCTTGCCAAAAAGGCGCAGCAGGGGTTCGACTTCGCGGAAGGCATCTTCGGGCCCGGAGGCCATGACCGAAAGGGTGCCGGCTTCAGCGCCCGGCGGGCCGCCACTGATGGGCGATTCGACTGTCGTGATTGACGCCTGCTCCGATAGCGTCGCACCGACTTCGGACGCGAGCGGCGAACCGGTCGTGCACAGGCTGACATAAAGGCGAACCTTTGTACCGGCTATCACGCCGTCTTCGCCCAGCACGGCCGAACGTACCGCATCGTTGTTCGGCACACTGACGAATACGATTTCCGCGTTGTCGGCAACCTCCCGCGGCGAATCGGCTGCCACGGCGCCGGCTTCCAGAATTGGGGTCATCGATGCGCTGTTAATATCGAATATGACCAGTTCATGCCCTTGGTCGAGCAGCCGCTTTGACATCGGTGCACCCATGGCGCCGGTTCCGACAAATCCCAGTTTCACGGTTAATCTCCCTTTCAACGAATCAATCTAGTATGAGCTTTCTACAGATTGACAAGTTTACGCGGGGAAACCTAGTGTCCCGACCCGAATTGATGATTTCCGTTGCGCAATTTTAGGCGAATATATTGAAATGAAAGCTCTATTTTGCGCTATGGCGTTATTCGCCGCCTGCCTGCAATCCGCAGCGGCACAGACTGTAATCGAAGTGGCATTGCCAACCGCGCCGGATCATCTGCGCAATCGCGTGCTCGAAAGCTGGGTCCGTAACGTCGCGTCACAATCAAGCAACCGGATTACCATTCAATTGCGCCACGGTGCGACACGTTACGAGGGGTCGGGTATCGTCAATGCCGTTGCAGAGGGCGCATTCGATATGGCGGTACCCGGATGGTGGCATATTTCCCGCATCGTCCCGGAATTCCGCGTCTCTGCGCTGCCCATGTTTTATGGCCAGAGTCGTGAGACTGTTGTCGGTATTTTTGACGGCGCATTGGGGCAGGAACTCGATGGCCTGCTGGAACAGACGATAAATGTAAAAGTACTTGGTCGCCGGATCGAACTGGGGGCAGGGCACCTTTACGTTTCGACACGCAAGGTTGTCACGCAGCAGGACATCGATGGCTTGAATATCCGGGTGCCTGGCGGCAGCAGCGATCTGGCACGGTATCTGGCTTTCGGGGCAATACCGCGACGGGTCGCATTGACGGAATTGAAGGGCGCGCTGCGGAATGGTCTTGTCGATGGGTTGTTGACGACACATTCCTATGTTCAGGAGGCGGCGTTGTTGGATGCCGGGGTGAAGTTCGCGTTTTTAGACCGTGAACTTTTCTATCAGTACACCCCGATCATTAACCGCGCGCGTTGGGAATCATTTTCCGCCGATGAGCGTGCATTGTTGGCGGAAACCTGGGAGCGGGCGGTTGACGGTATGCGCCGTGCGGCTATCGATGCGCAGGCTGGCGTAATGGCTGCCTTGGTGCAGCAGGGTATAGAATATGTTGAACCGTCACCTGAATCCCTGAAGGCGGCCCGTGATAAATTGATGCTCGAACAGCCCGCACTTGTGACGTCGCTGGGTATGCGGCAGGGTTTTGTGGATCGAGTTTCAACGGCGCTTCCCGGTGTCAGCCTGCAGAAGTAGTCCTGGCCGGAATAATGGACCCGTGCCTTGGGAAATCCTGAGCGTTGCGCGTGAAAGCGTTATGGTTTTGGCGCGCCTTGAAATTCGCGGGCTGTTTCCAGGATTGCGGTATTGAGTGAAACCGGCAAGGCGAGCCCGTATTCGTTCAGCAGCACGATGACCGGCTTGAGCCGCGCTTCGTCAGGGTAGTGTTGTAATAGAGCCAGCATCCAGAGACTCGGTGTCGCTCCGGCAGCGAGCAAAGCGTCGGCAGCGCTCATATTGCCACCGAGAAGCGCGTAATCCGTGATTTTTCGCGGGCCGGTATTCCAGCTGTCGTCAACGAAGAAGAGTAATTCATCAAGGCGTAAATCGCCGGGACGTGCGGCCATCAGGCGACGGATTTCCGGTCCGTTGTCGTTATCTACGGCATCAAACAGACGTTCTGTATAACTCAGTTTAGAGGTGTTTTTTCGAGCGGGGGCAGGGAGTTTCGCCGCCGTATCGGTGTTCCATCCAAATCTCTCATAGATGGCCAGTGCAAAATTCGGGTACCGATTGGCAATAGCGAGCCCGCCACCGATTGCAGCGATCAGAATCAATGCGAGCAAGGGGATGTGCCAGGAACGGCGCTTTGACGGTTCTGCGACTACCGGGGCCTCTCGTGGGGGCTCTTTGGCCGATGGTGCGAAGGTTTCCAGCAAGGAGGAATCGGACACGATTTCACCATCGCGAACGGTAACCAATGTCGTGTATTCGATCTTTCCCTTCTGAACCTGTGCCAGGACAAGGCGTAGTTCCTGATAACGACGGTCATTGGCCAGCGGGCCCATTTTTGCGACCGCGTCGGCATGGTCGTCACAACGCTGCAGATTACTCCACTCGCCGTCGATCTGACCCTGGATCCAATATATTCCGAATTTTTCGCTCATGATGCGCTCAGCAGGAACGACTGCGTTTCAGGGGGCCACAGTCAATATCATTGTCCCGTCGCTGCGGGAATAGCGCCATGGTCATACGGGTAATCATCTGATGGAACCGGGGGTCGTTCGAGTCCTTGATGTTTTCCACGGCACCGCGGCTTACGGACAGTAGTGTCGTGTCCCGGCAGAATGCCATTCGCGCGGTAATCTTCTTATCAGAGCCTGTGTGGCTGTCGCTGTTTTTCGGCGTCCCGCAATAGCGGGCAGGGTCGGTATCTTCCAGCGGGTTCAGCAACACATTTACGCGATACGGCGATGCGAGACCTGCCGGTTTGTCGGTAAACCGGGTCCGCGGTGTAAAGGCCTCGCTGGACCACCAGTTCCGGGGTTGCATCGCGGATAATACCGAATCATGGACCTGCCGGACCGGTTGCGAAAAAGGGTTTCCCGCGATGACGGTCGAAAAATCCTTGTGTTGAGAGGCATAGCGGAACTCGGACGGTGTGTACGCGCGGTCCTGAATGACAGCATAAACATCCGGTCTGCCGGTACAGCCGGAAGCCAGAACAAGTAGAATGAATATCGCAGCGTGTCGCATCCCGTCACTATATCATAAAAATATCGCTCTGTTAGATGCTGGATAGGCGATTGCTGAGCGACGGTAGCGCGAGCATCAGGGACGTTTCGGCCTTGTTTCTTCCACATCAATCCTGACGACCTGGACGTTTCAGCCTTGCAGGCCGGGGCGATTGCGCTCGATTTCGATACCGACACTGGCGACATCGACGATAGCATCGAGCTTTTCGGCCCGGACGGTGACGTGCTCTATTCGGTCGTCCACGAGACAAAGGTCGGCAATGCGGCTGGCAAGGGTTTCAACCAGATTGATATGCCCTTGCGCGGCGAGGCTTCGGACTCCTTCGACGACTTCTGCGTAGCAGACAACCTGTCGATAGCGATCCGCGTCGAAATTCGTTGCCTCGCGCACCATCAGGTCGATATTGATGCGGACGCGCTGCGGTGCATCGTGCTCATGGTCATAAATCCCAATTTCCCAAGGCAGAACAAGGTCCCGCACGAATATCCGGTAGGTCCGGGATACTGGTTTTACGGCCGCATTATCAATCGGTTCCGCGGGAGCGAGAGGCGTGCCGGCAGTCGTCAAAAGGAATATCCTTCGGGAGGAATCGGGTCGTATGCATTATGGTGCCGGGCAGGGCGGTCCGCAACCGCCGTTACCTGCACAGGGAGGGGAGCATTGCCGCATGTGGATTAAGGATCGGTTTATCTGGGGCAGGCGAACCTATCTGATGGGGATTATCAATATTACGCCCGATTCCTTTTCCGGCGATGGCCTGTCCTCGCATTCGGCAGCCGTGGCGCAGGCCCGGGAATTTGTTTCACACGGTGCGGATATTCTCGACATCGGTGGTGAAAGCACGCGGCCCGGCGCAGAATCCGTGAGCGCTGAAAGCGAGGCGGACCGCGTGGTTCCGGTTGTTGCTGCCGTTCGTGATGCGTTGCCGGATGCGACCATTTCGGTCGATACCTATCGGGCAGAGGTCGCGGAACGGGCGCTTGATGCCGGCGCTGACATTGTCAACGATGTATGGGGATTGCGTGCGGACCCTGATATGGCGTCGCTGGCGGCGGAACGCGGGGTGCCGGTGATGCTGATGCATAATCGCAGCAAACCGGGACACGCCGCGATTGATGCGCGGCTGGGTGGTCAGTATATCGGCCCGAATTACGACGACTTACTGGCGGATGTTTACGGCGAACTTGCGGCGCTGGCGCAGAATGCCCTGGATGCCGGTATTTCGCGCGACCGCATCATTCTTGATCCGGGTCTCGGGTTCGGTAAGACCGTCGCGCAGAATATGGCGTTGATCAATCATCTGGACCGTTTCAAAGGCTTGGAGTACCCGCTGCTTGTCGGGGCAAGCCGCAAGTCCTTCATTGGGCAGGTACTCGACAAACCGATTGGGGAGCGCCTGTTTGGCACCGCCGCCACGGTTGCCCTTTCGATCGTGCGGGGGGCGGATATCGTGCGGGTGCATGATGTTTGCGAAATGGCGCAGGTCGCCCGCATGACCGACGCCATGCTGCGGGCACCGACAACATGACAACGGAAGTATTCATCGCGCTGGGTAGTAACCTGGGTGACCGGGCCGGGCAGTTGCGCAAGGCAATTGAGAGCCTTGCGGCGGTTGTCGCGCTGGTAATCCGCTCTCCCGTCTATGAAACGGCGCCGCAATACGTAACGGATCAGCCTGCTTTCCTGAATATGGTGCTTTCCGGCGAAACGGAACTGGAAGTACTGCCCTTACTTGAAAAAATGCAGCATATCGAAAAGGCGTTGGGTCGAGTTTCCGGGCAGCGCTTCGGGCCTCGGGCTATCGATCTTGATATCCTGTTTTTCGGAGATAGCGTCGTTGATACACCCCTGCTTGAAGTGCCCCACCCCCGGCTTGGCGAGCGCCGTTTCGTATTACAGCCGCTGAACGACATTGCGCCGGCTAAGTGTCACCCGATTACCGGCATGTCAGTTGCGGAGATGCTGGCGGCATTGCCGCCGGATGACGATATCCGGCTGTTCCCGGGGAAGTCTCAGAACTGATCTTCCGGCAGGGCAAGCAAGGCGTGATGACCGTCGCAGATTATAGTGGCCAGCCCGTCGGCCTGGGGCAGGATATTTTCGGCATAGAACTGGGCGGTCACCAGTTTGGTTTCATGAAATGACCGGTCGCTGGTTCCATCCTGCAGTGCCGCTTGCGCCGCCAATGCGCTGCGAGCCATCATCATACCACCGGCGGCGGTGCCAAAAAGCCGCATATAGGGGGTTGCTCCGGCCAGTGCCAGATCAAAGTCATTTTTGCTTTCGGTCAGCAACCAGTTCGTCGTTTTTGTAAGGGCCTGTATTGCCGTTGTCAGCCCACGAGACAGCGCTTTGAAGGCTGTGCCGGATTCCGAGTCCAGCAGGGCGACTACGGCATCTATTTCTTCAATATACCGTCGTGCCGCCAAGCCGCCATCGCGCAGCACCTTGCGGGTGACGAGATCGATGGCCTGAATACCATTTGTGCCTTCATAGATCGGGGCGATCCGGGCATCACGCAGATGCTGTACCGCACCCGTCTCTTCGATATAGCCCATGCCACCATGTACCTGGACACCCATCGACGTGATTTCGACGCCAAGATCGGTGCACCACGCCTTCACAACGGGGGTCAAAAGGTCCAGTCGCGCTTGCGCCAATGCACGAGTTTCCGGATTTGGTTCCAGACGTGACTGGTCCAGCGTGGCGACCACATCGTAGGAAAACGCGCGCATCGCTTCGATTGACGCTTTCATGGTCAGCAGCATGCGGCGAACATCCGGATGCCGGATAATTGTCTGCGGCGATCCATCGGCGGCATTTCCCTGAACCCGGTCACGCGCAAAGGCCCGCGCCTGCTGATAGGCGCGCTCCGCGACGGCCAGCCCGGACATGCCGATATTTATACGGGCATTGTTCATCATCGTGAACATGCAGTTCAGGCCGCGATTTTCATCGCCGACCAGGTAACCAATCGCGCCTTCATCATCGCCATACGACATCACACAGGTCGGCGATGCCTTGATCCCGAGTTTATGTTCCAGTGAAATACAGCGCAGGTCATTGCGGGCGCCGGGTGATCCGTCAGCGTTGACCAGGAATTTGGGTACGATGAACAGTGAAATTCCCTTGGTTCCCGGGGGGGCGCCCGGGGTCCGGGCGAGAACCAGATGGATGATGTTATCCGTCATGTCATGTTCACCCCAGCTGATGAACACTTTTTGCCCGCGGATGCGGTAGTGGTCGCCTTCGGGATCTGCCCGACAGCGCAACGCGCCAACATCCGATCCGGCTTGCGGTTCGGTCAGGTTCATCGTTCCGGTCCATTCGCCGGAGACAAGCTTGTCGAGATACGTTGCCTTCTGTTCCCGGCTGCCATGTGCCTCAAGCAGATCGACAGCGCCCCAGGTGAGCACGGGGCACAGCGCCCAGGCGGAATTGGCCGCGAGCCACATTTCTTCCGCTGCCATGCCGACCAGCCAGGGCAGACCCTGCCCACCATGCTCGGGGTTGAAAGGAAGGCTGTTCCATCCGCCGTCGATGAACGCCTTATAGGCCTCACTGAACCCGTCGGCGCAGCGGACCACGCCGTTTTCCAGTGTCGCCCCCTGTGAATCGCCGGAAGCATTGATTGGCGCCAGTTTTTCGCGGGCCAGCCTGCCGGATTCTTCCAGTACCGCATCGACGATATCGGCGCTCGCTGAGTCTCCGCCGGGAAGTTCCTGAATGGATCGTAATAGTCCAAGGTCGTGCATCAGGAACTGCATGTCCTGCACCGGCGCATCATAGGGAACCATCGTCGTATCGCTCGCCTCTCGCTGTCGAATAAGGGGATATTAAAGCAATTTACCCGGGTTCATGAGTCCTGATGGGTCGAGAGCGTCCTTGAGGCGGCGCATCAGATCGAGTTCCAACGGTTGCTTGTACCGGGCCATCTCGCGCAGTTTAAGCTGGCCGACACCGTGCTCGGCGCTGAATGAGCCGCCCATATCGACGACGATGTCATAAACGGCGCGGGTTACCGCCGCGCGATGGGACATGAAGGTGGCAAGGTCCATATCGACCGGTTGCGAGATGTTGTAATGGATATTGCCGTCCCCGCAGTGACCAAACGGCACGGGCCGCGCCCCGGGCACGAGGGCCATGACCGTGGCATTGGCGCGACGGATGAATTCAGGGACACGGCTCACGCCGATCGAGATGTCGTGCTTGATACTGCCGCCCAGAAATTTCTGGGCCTCGACGACCGCGTCCCGGATGCGCCAGAAATCGGCTCTTTGGCTTTCGGACTGCGCGATGGATGCATCGTTTATTTCACCCGCTTCCAGCGCCTCGGCCAGTATGGTTTCCATTGCGTCGGCCATGCCGCTGCCCGGTTCCGCACCGGATAGTTCAAACAGGGCGTAGTCATCGAAGTCATGCGTCAGTGGATCGCGGATGCCTGGCATATGCTCACATGCCGCGGCGAAAGACGCCCGGCATATCTGTTCGAAGCTGGTAACCCTGTCGCCGCTTGCCGACCGCGCCCGCGCCAGCAGCGCCAGCGACGCCTCCGGGCTGCGCAAGCCGACGAATGCGGTCTGGACATCTTTCGGGCGGGGAAAAAGTTTGCAGACGGCGGCGGTAATGATGCCAAGCGTGCCTTCGCCACCGATATAAAGCTGCTTCAGGTCATAGCCGGTGTTGTCCTTACGAAGGCGTTTCAAGCCGTTCCAGATACGCCCGTCGGGGAGAACGACTTCAAGGCCAAGGACAAGGTCGCGGGCATTACCGTAACGCAGCACATTCACACCACCGGCGTTGGTTGAGATGTTGCCGCCAATCTGGCAACTGCCCTCGGCACTGAGGCTTAACGGAAACAGCCTGTCCGCTGCGGTCGCAGCAGACTGAATTTTGGCCAGAATACAGCCGGCTTCGACGGTAATCGTGTAATTCAAGGCATCGATTTCGCGAATATTGTTCATCCGCCCGAGACTGAGGATGATGGCGCCGCTTCCTTGCGCCGGAATGCCTGCCCCGACCAGTCCGGTGTTCCCGCCTTGCGGGACGACTGAAATTCCGAACTGGGCGCAGGTTTTAATGACGGCCGCGACTTCCTGGGTTGAAACCGGACGAACAACCAGCGCGCATTCGCCCTGGAACATGCCACGCTGTTCGACAAGAAAGGGGGCAATGTCTTCCACCGCCTCGATCCAGCCTTTCGGGCCGACGATTTCCTTGATCCGTGCCATTGCGGCCGCGCGTTGCGGCATTGTGTCCTCAGGGGACATTGCCGGTTCCTTTCAACTGAGTATGCGCTGGGTGTACTGCTTCGCGGCGCAGGCCGCAAGCCGGGCCACCGCCTGTCAGTTGCGCGGCGCCGCGGCCCGTCGCAACCGGTCGTTAATCGCTCGTCCAAGGCCGGTTTCCGGGATCGGCATTACGGCAATTCCGGTCCAGGGCGGGGTATCAAGCATTCGAAGGTCTGCAAACAGGTTGGCGGCAGCTTCGCCCAAGTCTCCCGCCGGGCTTAGATTCCGGATGGCTTTGGGCGCCGGGCCGAAGCCAAGCAGTCCTTCGCCCGGGTTTGCCGTCGTTGCGTTCATGCGCAAAGGACGCGCAGGGGCATAGTGGCTAGTCAGCATGCCGGGCGACTGCGGTGCATGGTCATTGCTGGCCGCAACAGTCAAAGCGACGCCAAGCGCTGCTTCGATGGATTCTGCCGTCACGCCGCCTTCGCGGAGTATGGCCGGGGGGGCTGTGGTTGTATCCAGGACGGTTGATTCCAGCCCGATACCGCAAGGCCCGCCGTCAAGAATGATCGCAACCCTGTCCCCCAGTTCTGCAGCAACGTGTTGCGCGGTTGTCGGGCTGATCCTGCCCGATGTATTGGCGCTTGGTGCGGCGATGGGGATTCCGGCGGCCCGCAGCAGGTTACGGGCACTTTCAACTGCGGGAACGCGCACGGCGACGGTTTCCAGACCGGCACTGACCAGCAGCGAAAGATTGCTGTCCTTTCGCAGGGGGGCAACGAGGCTCAACGCACCGGGCCAGAACCGCGCGGCAAGCGTTTCTGCCATAGGGGAAAAATCAGCCAAACCCCGGGCGGTTTCGGTGTCCGGAACATGCACGATCAGGGGATTGAAGCGGGGTCGGCCCTTGGCTTCAAAGATTGAAGCGACGGCACGGTCGTTCGTGGCATCCGCGCCCAGCCCATAGACGGTTTCCGTCGGGAAGGCGACAAGCTGGCCTGCCTGCAGTGCCTGGGCGGCTTTGGCTATATTTTCCGGAGAAATCGGAAGGACGCGCGCCATTTTAGGCAAGCGAGAGAATCCTACTTGGGGATATTTATAGTGGTATCTTCTTCAAGATCGATATCCAGAATCGCCATATTGAACGCATAGGAGAGTTCGCCGTCTTCCTCGTCGCGGAAGAGGACGCCGATGAATTCGTCGTCGATCAGGACTTCGCAGGAACCGTCTTTCTGTTCTTTCAGAATAATCGCGTTGTTCCCGAACTTGCGGCGCAAATACTTCTCGACCAGGAGGAGTTCTGAACGTTTCACTTCGTCTTCCTTACAGTATTTTGGATCGCTGGGACCATAGCGTTTTCGCCCGATCTGTAAAGGAGTCGTTGCCGCCGCAACAGCTTATGAATGTAAGGGCTTTCTTCTTTCGGTTCTTCTGGTTAGTGTCCGCCAATTTTTAAATTTGAGAGAGGCTGAAATGGCGCGATTCAGGATAGCTGTAATTCCAGGCGACGGTATCGGAAATGAAACGGTACCCGAAGGCATCAAGGCGCTGGAAGCGGCAAGTCGGAAATGCGGGTTTGAACTGGCATTCGACCATTATGACTGGAGTTGCGAGACTTTCGCAAAGACCGGTCGAATGATGCCGGAAGATGGACTGGACCAGCTTCGTGACCACGATGCGATCTTTCTCGGTGCGGTCGGTTTCCCGGGGGTTCCGGATCATGTGTCTCTCTGGGGGTTGCTGATTCCGATCCGCCGGGCTTTCCAGCAGTATGTGAACCTGCGCCCGGTCCGGCTTTTGCCGGGCATCACCCCGCCCGTACACGGGTATAAGCCCGGCGACATCGACTTCTATGTCGTGCGGGAGAATAACGAGGGTGAATATTCCGAAATCGGCGGCCGCATGTATGAGGGAACGCCGCAGGAATTCGTCCTTCAGGAGAATATCTTCACCCGCAAGGGCGTCGACCGCATCATGCGGTTTGCCTTCGATCTGGCGGCCAGCCGCAAGAAGAAGCATCTGACATCGGCGACAAAGTCCAACGGTATCATGCACACGATGCCCTACTGGGATGAACGGTTTAAGGCGCTGTCCAGCGACTATCCGGATGTGACGACGGATCAGTTTCATATCGACATCCTGTGCGCCCATTTCGTGCAGCACCCGGATTGGTTCGATGTTGTCGTCGGCAGCAACCTGTTTGGCGATATCCTGTCCGATCTCGGGCCGGGTGTGACGGGAACCATCGCGGTGGCACCATCCGCCAATATCAATCCCGAACGTGAGTTTCCGTCGATGTTTGAGCCCGTTCATGGCTCGGCGCCGGATATCGCAGGCAAGGGCATTGCCAATCCGATCGGTCAGATCTGGTCGGCGGCGCTGATGCTGGAGCATGTCGGAGCACCCAAGGCCGGCGCGCTGATATATGATGCGATTGAAACCGTATTGTCGGACAAGGCAGCGCCGCTGACCCCGGATATCGGTGGAACGGCCACGACTTCGGAACTCGGCGACGCTATTGTCGCGGCGATCGGATAAAGGCCTGACCAGGCGGAGCCGCTATTGGGAAACGCCGTAAGCCAATATTTCAACAATATCCCCGTCGCCCTGCGCGGGATGCTGTTTATGTTCGTGGCGACGATAACGGGCGTATGCATGCATGCAACCGTGCGGCATATGAGTGCCGATTTCGCGCCGTTCGAACTGGCGTTTTTCCGGAATGGCTTCGCGTTGGTTTTCCTGGCAATACCCTTGTTGCGCCTTGGTACTGCGCCGCTGCGTACGACGCATCCCTGGCTGCATCTGCTTCGGGGGGCGCTGACGACCTGTTCGATGCTGTCTTTCTTTACCGCACTCAGCATTACGCCACTGGCGCAGGTGACGGCGCTGTCCTTCACCGCGCCGATGTTTGCGACGATCCTGGCTATCTTCTTTCTGGATGAGGTCGTTCGAATTCGCCGCTGGGCGGCAATCATTATCGGCTTTGCCGGAACCCTGGTGATTCTGCGTCCGGGTGTGACCGAATTCGACCTTGGCTCAATGCTGACGCTCTTTTCCGCATCGACCTGGGGGGCGGCCATCATCGTGACACGGGTCTTGGGACGCACCGAATCCAGCCATACAATTACATTCTATCTGGCGCTGGTGATGACGGTGCTGTCCTTTCTGCCCGCAACCTATGTCTGGGTTTGGCCGGAGCCGTCACAGTATCTTTGGCTTTTGCTGATCGCGGGTTTTGGCACTGTGACACAATTATGTGTCACCCAGGCTTTGCGGATGGGGGAAACGGCGGTCGTCATGCCGATTGATTTCTTCAAATTGATCTGGGCGACGGCCTTTGGGTTCTTTCTGTTTTCGGAAAGCCCTGATTCCATGACACTTGTTGGCGGCGGCATGATATTCGCCAGTGCCACTTATATTGCCTATCGCGAAAGCAAACTGAAAAAGCGCCCCACGATTTCATATAAAAAATAAAAACGGCCGGGTTGGTATGCGCGCTTATTAATTGCTTTGTTGGCTGCGTTTCCTGGGTGACAGAAGTCTGGATTGCAGACGAAAATAAAAGGTCTCGTACAAAAATGGGCGTATAATGCCGTGGCGCCCGCGGTTCCGAAATTCACGGCAGTTTCCGTGATAGCCGCGACACGCGGTGCGAAACCGGAAGTTGTCGAAATCTTTAAAATTAAACGCTATAGCGCATCGAAATGATTATGGAACTTGCAACCATCCAGATGTTGGCGGTGTTCGCGTTGATCGTGGGCTCACTGCTGTTATACGCGACCGAGAAGCTGCCGTTGGAGGTTACGTCGCTTGGCGTCCTCTGCGCGTTGATGGTTTTGTTCCATTTGCTGCCGGTGCAGGGGCCCGATGGGGAGAACCGGCTTGATGCCGTACGCTTGCTTTCCGGTTTCGCCAATCCGGCCCTGTTCGCCGTGTTGGGGTTGCTTGTCATCGGCGACGCGCTGGAGCGTACAGGCGCGCTCGACAAGGGGGCCGCAATGGTTCTCGCGGCCGGGCGGGGCAGTTCCTGGCTGACGGTGACGATGGCGCTGACCACCGTGCTGGCCGTTAGCGCGTTGATGAACAATATACCGGTCGTTGTCATCTTCATTCCGATCATGCAGGCAATCGCAAAACGTCTCGGCAGACGGCCAAGCCGCCTGCTGATGCCGCTCAGTTTTGCCGCCATGCTGGGTGGGATGACGACGCTGATCGGGTCGTCGACGAACCTGTTGGTTTCCAGTGCGCTTGTGCAGCTTGGAGAAGCACCGTTCGGGTTTTTCGATTTTTCGATACCCGGCATCGTCCTGGCTGTCGCGGGCTTGCTGTATCTGCTGCTGGTCGCCCCGTATTTGCTTCCCGAGAATAACGATATTGCGGAAGGTCTGGCGCAGGATAACCGACAGTTCATTGCCCAGATCACCATAACGCCGAAATCGGCGTTGGTCGGTGAGGCCTTCGCATTCGATGCCCTGGCAAAACTGCCGGACATGAAAATACTGATGGTTCAACGGGGTGAGCACGCCATTGTGCCGCCATTCACCTATATCAAACTGGAGGCCGACGACGTCCTGGTCGTCGCTGCAACGCGTGATGCCCTGGTCGAAGCGATGAAGGCAGATCCTGCAGCGATGCATCCGCGCCTCGACGATCAGGTAGAATCGCCGGAACGCTGGCTGATCGGCGGGCAGGTCGTGGCGGATGTCATGGTGCCGCCGGGATCAGCGATGACCGGGCGTACGCTCGAGGAGTTTGGCTTTCGCTACAAGCACCACTGCATCGTGGTGGGTATCCAGCGTCGGGGCCGTCTGTTGCGGCAGCGGCTTACGGAAATCCGGATGGAGGCAGGGGACACATTGCTCGTTCAGGGGCAGTTGCGCGATATCCGAAAGCTGCGTGGGGATCATGACGCGGTACTGATGGAATGGTCGGCAGCGGATATTCCCGCGGTTCATCATGCGGCTCCGGCCGGATTGATTTTCTTCGCGGTTGTCGCAACGGCAGCGACGGGGTTGGTACCCATATCGATTGCGGCGCTGACCGGGGCGGTGGCCATGGTCGCAACAGGGGTTCTTCAGGTTCGCGATGCAATGCGGGCGCTGGATCGGCAGTTGGTAATGCTGATCGCCTCAGCTCTGGCATTGGGGGCGGCAATGCAGGAAACAGGCGGTGCCGACTTCATGGCGGAGACAATGCTGCTTGCGGTTGGCGATTCCTCAATTCCGGTCGTGTTGTCCGTGTTTTTTCTGCTTGTTGCCTTATTGTCCAATGTTCTGAGTACCAAAGCGACGGCGGTTTTGTTCACGCCAATCGCTGTGGGGGTCGCGAAGGCCGTTGGTGCGCCAGTCGAACCGTTCGCTGTCGCCGTCGTTTTTGCGGCGAATTGTTCCTTCGCGTCGCCGGTGGGATACCAGACCAACCTTCTGGTAATGGGGCCCGCCGGATACCGTTTCATTGATTTTGCGAAGGCGGGATTGCCGTTGGTCGGGTTGCTTTGGGTTGTCTTCAGCCTGTTCGCGCCCTGGTTCTATTCCCTTTAAGCCGTTGTATTATTTCGTTATAGCGGCCAGATCCAGATGATGGCGGGGACGCCAATGATTATGATGATGATTTCCAGTGGTAGCCCCATTCGCCAGTAGTCGCCGAAGCGATATCCCGCGGGCCCCATCACCAGAACGTTTGATTGATGGCCTATAGGGGTGAGGAATGCGCAGGAACTGCCGACAGCGACAGCCATCAGCAACGGGTCGGCGCTGACGCCGATACGTTCTGCTATTCCGATGGCCAGTGGCGCCATCAGTACCGCTGTCGCTGCATTGTTCATGATGTCCGATAAAATCATTGCCGCGACCAGGACCATCAGCACGACGGACCAGGGGGGCAGCGAATCCGACATGTGGGCAATGCCATCGACAATCAACGCCGAGGTGCCTGACGCCTCGACGGCCATGCCAAGAGGAACCATTGCGGCCAATAGGACGATGATCGGCCAGTCGACGCTGGCATACAGATCGCGCAGGGTCAGCGAACGCGTCAGGATCAAGCCGACGACAGCGGCCGTGAACGCCACTGGAATAGAGAGCACGCCGAAAACGCCCAGCCCGATTGCGACGGCAAAGATAACCAGCGGTAGCGGACTTGGTGTCCGATGGAGGGCAAGGTCTCGTTCGGCCAGCGGCAGGCAGCCCATCGCCGAGAGCGTTTCCGGCAAAGCATCGGCATTGCCGAGCAATAGCAGAACATCACCGGGGACGAGACGAATGCCTCGCAAATTCTCCCGCAATGGTCTGCCCTCGCGGGCGAGCGCAAGAAGATTGACCCCGTGACGCCGACCCAGCATCGCCTGCGCGACGGTTCGTCCGGCAAGTGGCGACATCGGAGTCACAACGGCTTCGACAAGCGAGGCTTCTTCGGATTCGAAGTTTTCGGGATCCAGTGGGGTTGTGCCTTCCAGCACCAGCCCGGCTTCGTGGATAACGGTTTCGATGGCTTCGGCGCTGCCTTCCAGCAGCAGGTGATCTTCGGCGCGCAATTCATTGTATCGGCCTGGTCGGACATGCCGCTCTGTTCCGCGCCGAAGGGCGACGACGAAAATTTCACCCTGACCGGCGGGTGCCAGCAGGTCCCCGATTGTCAGGCCGACGGCTTTGGAGTCTTCGGATACGACGACTTCAGTGATGTAATCCGCGATCTGGAACATCTCGCTGGCGCCTCCCGCCTTGCGAGAAGGCAGCAGACGCCAACCGACCAAAGCGATGTATATGGCGCCCACGACAGCGAGGATAATCCCGACCGGTGCGAAATCGAACATGCCGAAAGGTTCGCCGCTGGCTTGTGTCCGATATGCGGCAATGATGATGTTCGGTGGGGTTCCAATAAGCGTTACCAGCCCGCCAAGCAGCGACCCAAAGGACAGCGGCATCAACAGGTCACCCGGAGATCTGTTGGATTTACGCGCGGTCTGGATAACGACCGGGAGCAGCAGAGCCAGGGCCCCTACGTTGTTCATAAAGGCGGAAAGCGCTGCGACAAGTGTGACAACTGCCGCGGTTTGCAGGGTCGGCCCGCTGCCGGTTCGCTCAAGGCTGCGCGCCAGCCAGCCGATCAGGCCTGAATTCTGAATTGCCCTCGAAATTGCCAGAACCGCCGCAACGGTTATTACCGCAGGATGCCCAAATCCTGAAAATGCTGTCTCCGCAGGGACAATTCCGCCGATCACGACGGCGAGCAATGCCACCAGGGCAACGACGTCGTATCGCCACTTGCCCCAAACGAAAAGCCCCATAGTGGCGGCCAGGACGAACAAAACATATATTTGCGCTGCTGACATTTTCCATCCGGCTGGTTTGTTCTTGTCGGGGCCTATCCTATGACGGAATGTCGCAGAAGGCATAAAGAGGTTGAATCTGAAAGTGTTCAATCGAATATTGCGGCGCAACATGATTGCCGTTGATTCTCTGGAACGTGACTCCTAATCTCGCGCCGCTCAAGGGCGAAACCTTAAAACCTGAAATTTCGTGTCGCTGAATTCGCGAAAGGACATGACAATGCCGATGCCCACAGAACGCCCGGAAAATCCGAATTTCTCTTCCGGTCCCTGCGCCAAACGTCCGGGCTGGACGCCAGAGGCACTGGCAAACGCCTTTTTGGGGCGGTCGCATCGTTCGACGGAAGGCAAGGCCCGTCTTGCAGAGGTCATTGACCGTCATCGCGCCCTGTTGCGCCTGCCGGATGACTACCGTCTCGCCATTGTTCCTGCCTCTGATACAGGGGCAATGGAAATGGCCATGTGGACGATGCTGGGCGCCCGCGGCGTCGATATGCTCGCTTGGGAATCTTTCGGGGCAGGATGGGTCAGTGATGTGACCAACCAGTTGAAGCTGGATGACGTGCGGGCATTGAAGGCTGAATACGGTTTGCTGCCGGATCTTGGACAGGTTGATTTCGACCGCGATGTCGTCTTCACCTGGAATGGTACGACGAGCGGCGTGCGGGTCCCGAATGGTGACTGGATTCCGGCGGACCGCAAGGGATTGACCTTCTGCGATGCGACGTCGGCGGTTTTTGCCATGGATATCCCCTGGGACAAGATTGATGTCGCGACCTGGTCCTGGCAGAAGGTCCTGGGTGGTGAGGCGGCGCACGGCATGCTGGTGTTATCACCGCGCGCCGTCGAGCGGCTTGAATCCTTCGTGCCGCCGCGGCCGCTGCCGAAAATTTTCCGACTGACCAAGGGGGGCAAATTCGAAGAAGGCCCTTTCAAGGGACTGACGATCAATACGCCGTCCATGCTGGCGGTTGAGGATTGCCTCGATACGCTGAAATGGGCAGAGTCCATTGGCGGATTGGAAGCGCTGATTGCGCGGAGCGAGGCGAATTTTGCCGCTATCGACAAATGGGTCGCCACGCGTGACTGGGTCGAATTCCTGGCAAAGGACCCGTTGACGCGTTCCTGCACCTCAATCTGTCTAGCGTTGTCGGATAATGTGCCGCTCGATGCTGACGCTCTTGCAGCCGCGCCGAAACGGATTGCGAAGCGTCTGGAGGAAGTGGGGGCTGCGTATGATATTGGTGGCTATCGCGATGCGCCTCCGGGGCTGCGTCTCTGGGGCGGTTCGACTGTGGAAAGCGCCGATATGGCGGCACTGACACCCTGGCTCGACTGGGCTTATGAAGAAATCTTCGAGACTGCACCCGCGGCCTGAGCGAAAGAAAAGAAAATGACAAAAGTATTGATTGCCGACAAGCTTAGCCCGAATGCGGAAGCCATTTTCCGCCAGAACGGCATTGAAACGGACACAAAGGTCGGGATGTCGCCCGAGGAATTGCTGGCCTGTATCGGTGAATATGACGGGTTGGCGATCCGGTCCGCCACCAAGGTCACGCCGGCGGTTCTGGAAGCGGCAAAGAATCTCAAAGTCGTGGGCCGGGCCGGAATCGGTGTCGACAATGTCGACGTTCCCCAGGCGACGCAAAAAGGCGTTGTCGTGATGAATACGCCTTTCGGCAACGCGACCACGACGGCGGAGCATGCCGTCGGCATGATGTTTGCCCTGGCGCGCCAGATAACCGTGGCCAATACCTCGACCCAGGCTGGCAAGTGGGAAAAATCCCGCTTCATGGGGACGGAATTGACCGGCAAGACCCTGGGGCTGATCGGTTGTGGCAATATTGGGTCCATCGTTGCCGACCGGGCGCATGGGCTTCACATGCGCGTGGTTGCGCATGACCCATATCTTTCACCCGAACGCGCGGAAGACCTCGGTATCGAGAAACTGGAACTCGATGACCTGCTCGCCCGGGCGGATTTCATTACCCTTCATGCGCCGCTGACGGACAGCACGCGCGGAATTATCGATGCTGAAGCGCTCGCCAAGACGAGAAAGGGCGTCTACATCATCAATTGTGCCCGTGGCGGACTGGTGGACGAGGATCATCTCGCGGCAGCTCTTGATTCCGGTCAGGTGGCTGGTGCGGGATTCGACGTGTTCGTCGAGGAACCAGCGCGTGAGAATATCCTGTTTGGGCGCGATAATGTCGTCTGCACGCCGCATTTGGGCGCTGCGACAGCAGAAGCGCAGGAAAAAGTGGCGGTCCAGGTCGCGGAACAGATGTCCGACTACCTGCTGACAGGGGCAGTCACGAACGCGATCAATATGCCATCGGTCTCCGCGGAAGAAGCACCGCGGCTGCGCCCCTATATGGGACTAGCGGAGCAACTGGGCAGCTTCGCCGGCCAGTTGACCGAAAGCGGGATCTCGGCCGTTACGATCGAATTTGAAGGGCATGTCGCAACGCTCAATACGCGGCCGTTGGTTGCCGCTGCACTGACAGGCCTGATGCGTCCCATGCTCGATGCGGTTAATATGGTCAGTGCGCCTTCAGTCGCCCGTGACCGTAATATCAGCGTGACGGAAACCAAAAATGAGCAATCTGGCGACTACGAAACCCTGATCCGCCTGACAGTCAAAACCGAAAGGCAGGAACGCAGCGTTACGGGGACGATCTTCGGTGGTTCGCGGGCCCGCATCGTGAATATTAAAGGGATCGATATTGAAGCGGAACTGTCGCCACATATGCTGTACCTGACCAACAAGGATAAGCCCGGTGTGATCGGTAACCTTGGCCGGACACTTGGAGACGCCGGGGTCAATATCGCAACATTCCATCTTGGGCGTGCCGGGCAGGGTGATGATGCAATCGCGCTGCTGCAGATTGATCAGCAGCTTGATGCGTCTGTCATCGATGCTGTCTGCAAATTGCCCAATGTCGTGCAGGTCAAGCAACTTGCGTTCTAACGCCGCGATTCTGTGGCTGACGTTCTGTTGCATCGCCGGGTCGGCCTCTGCGCAGGATAAGCCTTGGGTGGCGGAGACCGCCACGCGTCTGGAGAATCTGCGGGAGATCACACTTTCGCCCGACAAATCGCGTGTGATTGTCCATGCCGGCGACAGGCGCTTTCGGCTGTCATTGCCGCGCGGGCTGTTCCTGCTGTCGCCCATGAAAGATGCCAAGGTGCAGGATCACGGCGCGACGATACCAGGTGGGCGGATCGCCTTGGGTGACGGTATGGTCGCCAGTGCCCGATTGACGCGCCCGACCAATCGTTACCGGCATGCGGTATTGGGCGACGCGATAGAGGCCGGTGGGCTGGCTGTAAGGTTTCGAAATGGCGGTGAATCCGAGTTCAGTTTGCCGGAAGACTCCGTCTTCGAGGACCTTGAACCCCGAATCATTGCACTGGATGGCGACGAAGCCGTTCTTACTGTCCGCTCCTACCTCGGTTACGGCGCTGCGTTGGCATTGTACGGGATCACTGACGGGACGTTGACGCCGTTTGCCGAGTCTCCCCCAATCGGACAGGCTCACCGCTGGCAAAATCCCGTTGGGGCGGCTGATTTCGATGGTGACGGGACAGATGAAATTGCTTCGGTTGTCACCCCCCACCTGTCTGGCATTCTGACCCTTTTTCGTCGTGCCGATACGGTTCTGGAACCTGTTGCGTCGCTGGCCGGGTTTTCGAACCATTTCATCGGCTCGAAAGTCCTGGGAATGCATTTGATCGCCGATATCAACCGTGATGGCATTTTGGATATTGTCATACCCTCGCTGGGCGGTCGCCGTTTGATTGCCGTGACTTTTGCCGGTGGTACCGCTCGTGTTCTCAAGACCATAGACCATGATTCAAGAATTGTTACGTCGATTGTCATGGCGAATATCGACAAGAGTGGCGCGCCGGAAATCGTGTACGGCCTTGCGAATGGATCGGTTACGGTAATTAGACGGTAGTCGCCGCTTGCCCCTGAGGGCCAAAACCGCTAGGTAGGCAACCGCCAGACAAGAACCATTTTCGGACACCGGACATCATGACCGAAGCAGGCAAACAAGCCTTGCTGCCTGATGGATTGCGGGACGGATTGCCGCCGGATGCGGCGCATGAGGCTGATATCGCCCGCCGTCTCGTCGATACATTTTCGCGCAGTGGATACCAACGTGTTTCGCCGCCATTGGTGGAATTCGAGGATACGCTGCTCGGCGGCGCATCCGAGGGAATCGCCAATTCCACCTTCCGCCTGATGGATCCCGTCAGTCAGCGGATGATGGGGGTTCGCGCCGATATGACGCAGCAGATCGCCAGAATTGCGACGACGCGCCTGGTCAATGCTCCCCGGCCCTTGCGCCTGGCGTATTCGGGGCAGGTGCTGCGGGTGCGTGGCAGCCAGCTTCGACCGGAGCGGGAATTTCTGCAGGCCGGCGCGGAATTGATCGGCGCCTCTGAACCAGCATCCGACGCGGAAACGATCGGGCTTGCGGCTATGGCCCTGCAAGCTGTCGGTGTGCGCGACGTTTCGGTTGATATAAACCTGCCGACACTGGTGCCGTCGCTTTGCAAGGCGTTCGCGTTGCCGGATGTCGTCGTGCAGCAGGTACGCAATGCGCTGGACCGCAAGGATATCGCGGCAGTGGAAGCGATCGAGGGCGAAACGTCCACGCTTTTTGCCGCGCTGCTGGATGCTTCGGGGCCGGCTGCTGCCGCTCTGGCTGCGCTGCAGGCGCTGGATTTGCCGCCCGTGGCAATTATCGAACGGGACCGGCTGGCAGCCGTAATTGAACTGGTCGGTGAAGCGCACCCGGATGTGATGCTGACCGTCGATCCGGTCGAACATCGGGGCTTCGAGTATCATACCGGTCTCAGTTTCACGCTGTTTGCGCGTGGTGTTCGCGGTGAAGTTGGCAGTGGTGGCCGTTATCGGGCTGGCCAGACCAATGAACCAGCGACTGGGTTCACGTTGTTTCTGGATAGCGTATTAAGGGCGGTTCCTGATCCCGAAGTACCTGTCAGGGTATTTCTTCCCTATGGAACGCCGCCGCAGCAGGCAGCGTTGTTGCGGCAGGAAGGCAGGATTGCCATATCCGGGCTGAGTCCGGTCAATGATGCCGTTGTGGAAGCGAAACGGCTCGAATGTACGGAAATTTTCATCGATGGCCGTCTGGTTGCCCTCGATTCAGACGAAGGGGCTGCCAAAGAATGACGAATGTAGTGGTCGTAGGTTCCCAGTGGGGCGATGAGGGCAAAGGCAAGATAGTCGATTGGCTGTCTGAACGTGCGGACGTCGTGGTGCGGTTCCAGGGGGGACACAATGCGGGCCATACGCTGGTTATCGACGGGAAAACCTACAAGCTAAGCCTGCTGCCCTCTGGCGTTGTCCGTGAAGACAAGAAATCGATTATCGGAAACGGGGTGGTCGTAGACCCCTGGGCTCTGGTCGAGGAAATGGACCGCTTGCGTGCAGCTGGCGTCAAAATCAGCCCCGAAAAGCTTATGATTGCTGAAAATGCCGCCTTGATCCTGCCGCTGCACAGTAATTTGGACCGTGCCCGCGAAGAGGCGCGCGGAAACGCACAGATTGGCACGACGGGGCGGGGGATCGGACCGGCATATGAGGACAAGGTCGGCCGCCGGGCGATCCGTGTCTGCGACCTTGCCGATCGCGCTGTCCTTGAAGAAAAGTTGCGTCACTTGCTGTTCCACCACAACGCAATTCTGCGCGGTTTTGGACAACAGGAAGTGGATGCCGCTGGATTGTTGGACGAACTGCTGGCCGTCGCACCAAAAATTCTTCCCTATGTCGGGACGGCGTGGCGCGTGCTCGATGAAGCCAACAAGGCGGGACAGCGAATCCTTTTTGAAGGTGCACAGGGGATCATGTTGGATATTGATCACGGCACTTTCCCATTTGTGACATCCTCTAATACCGTTGCCGGTCAGGCGGCTGCCGGCTCAGGTTTTACCCCGCGCGCTCTGGGCTATGTCCTTGGTATTACGAAAGCATATACGACAAGAGTTGGGGCCGGGCCGTTTCCAACGGAACTCGAAAACGATATCGGCGCGCTATTGGGCGAGCGGGGGCACGAGTTCGGCACCGTTACCGGCAGGCGCCGCCGTTGTGGCTGGTTCGATGCCGTGTTGGTGCGCCAGGCGATCAAGGTCGGCGGCATTGATGGAATTGCGTTGACCAAACTGGATGTTTTGGATGGCCTGGAGTCGATTGGTATCTGTACCGGGTATAAGATCAACGGCCAAGCGTATGACCATATGCCATCTTCAATGACGCATCAGGCAGCAGCCGAACCAATATATGAAATGCTGGATGGCTGGCCTGAGAGTACCGAAGGTGCTCGGTCCTGGGCGGATCTCCCTGCGACTGCGATCAAGTACATCCGGCGAATCGAAGAGCTTATAGAAGCCCCGGTTACGCTGTTGTCGACTAGTCCCGAACGGGATGACACCATAATGGTACGCGACCCGTTTGCCTCATAAACCTGGCCGCAACCGCACTGTGGCGTTCGGTTTCAGTCAAATGACCGATCATTTCAAGCGCTGTCAATTTAGATATATCCTCCCACGGAAGTCTTCCGTTAACCATTTAGGGTATATATTTCCTGCCAACCGCGGGACTTAATCGACGCGGGAATAAAGGCTGGGGATTGCTGTTATGGCAAAAAGTCCGACGCGGGTCAGTTTGCGGGATCGTTATGAAATCTCCGTCGACGAACCGCTTCCCGCGTATGACAATCTGCCTGGCATGGCGTTCAAAGCCCAGCATGTGCGCGATTCCAATCGCGATATTATTGCTTTGATTTGCGACCCCAAATTGCCGGTCCGCTTTGAGATGATCAGCGACCTGAGCGAGATCGATGTTCCGTACCTGATGCAATTGCAGGATTGGGGCGTTGTGGACTGGCCACCGGAAGGCCGTCGTTGCCCCGTGCTTATTTATGACAGGCCCGCTGGCGACCGAATTATGACGTCGCTGGACGAAGAATTCGAGCCGATGCGCGAAGAAGAAATCATTGAGAATTTCGTCGCGCCAGCATATCAGGTTTTGCGTGAGTTTCGTGATCTCGATATCGCCCACAGGGCCATTCGGCCCAGTAATCTGTATCGTGGCGGCGCCGAGGGAGGCCGTTTCATAATTGGAGATTGTATTTCATCGCCGCCGGCGATGGCGCAATCCTTCGTCTATGAACCCATTGAATCGTGTATGGCCAACCCGGCCGGACGGGGGATCGGAATATCGTCCGACGATATGTATTCACTGGGTGTGACCATCCTGACGTTGCTGACAGGCCATAGCCCCTGCAAGGGAATGAGCGACGAAGAAGTTCTGGAGGCCAAGCTCAGCAAGGGGTCCTATGGCGCTTTGACCCAGTCGTCACGTGTTTCGCTGACGATGATGGAGGCGCTCCGGGGCCTGCTGAATGACGACCATGACGAACGCTGGACTGTGGACGATATCGGCATGTGGGTGAATGGCCGCCGTGGTAGTCCGGTGCAGCAGTCAATGGAAAGCCGAGCATCACGGTCTTTCTCATTTATGAATATCGACCATTTCACGTGCCGCGAACTGGCGCATACCATGGTCAACAACTGGAGCCGCTCGATCAACATCATTCGTGATGGCACACTGGATACTTGGTTGCGGCGCGCGCTTGGCGACGATGCCAAGGTCAATGCGTTCAATGACGCGAAAAATGTTTCGGAAGTAGACGACGAGGATGACAACCTGATTGCCCGGTGTTGCATCGCCCTGGATCCGTCCGCGCCGATCCGTTTTCGTGATTTCAAGGCGACGGTTGAAGGGTTCCCGAATATGCTGGCCCTTTATGGCGAAAGCGGTGATACGAAGAACGCGTTCGCGCAAATATTGCAATACGGCATTATTGATTACTGGGATGCCAGTCAGCCACGCACACGTATCGACCTGGTAACGCTGTATCGCGATCTGAAGCGGGCCCGGGAGGTTATGACTCGCACAGCATCGGGTGAGGGCGTGGAGCGGGTGATTTATGACCTGAATCCGGCTTTGGCCTGTCTCTCGCCGCTGGTGGAAGAGTATTACGTAATCGACATCGACAGTTTGCTGCCGGCTATGGATAGTCTGGCGGAAAAGTCTGATGATGTCCGTTTTTTGATCGACCGTCATCTCGCGGCATTTATTGCGGCGCATTTTTCCGGTTTGCGCGGCTCGGAATTGCGGGATCTTGATAATCAGGCGGACCCCTATCTGCCAATCCTGGCGGCGATACGCTTGCTTTCCTTGATCCAGGAACGTGCAACGCGGGTCAAGCCATATGTCAATCTGGGAAAGCTGGCGGCGAAAATGCTGGAGCCGACAGTCAAGCGTTATCACAACCGGCAAACCCGGGAACGGATTGCATCGGCAATGAAAGAGGCCGGTGCAACGGGGCGGCTTTCCGAGCTGCTATCTGTTACCGATAATTATCAGATTGTGGAGGATGACGAGAGGCGCTTTCAGATGGCGGTAATGGAATACCGCGATATTACCAACAGATTGCGTCAACTCGTGTCGGATCAGGGAAATCGGGGGGCTATCTCGCGCGAGTTGGGCGCGCAGGTTTCGTCTGTATTGTCGGGTGTCGCCACCATGATTGCCCTGCTGGCGATCGTGTTGGTAACGTTTTTGACGTCTGGTTGATATGGCAAAGAAACCTCAAAAAGCCGCACCGAAAGGCAATCAGAAGGGCTATGTGCTCGCCTGGGTTATCGCCGGCATCATTATTTTGTTCACGCCGTCGACAGTATTTTTGCTGGTCATCGGTATGGCCCCGACTCTGGTCGCATTTTTCATCGTTGATCGGCATCCACTCAAATATACGTCCAGGACTGTTGGATATCTGAACTTCGCAGGATGCCTGCCTTATGCGTTGGATTTATGGGAAAATGGCGGGATCTGGGATTTTGAGCGATTGGTCGAAATCGTCTCGGACCCGTTCTCCTTGCTGGTGATGTATTCGACCGCAGCGGTTGGCTGGGTAATCCTGTTCCTGACGCCGCCAGTTGTCGCTGCGTACCTTTCCGTAACCTACGAAATGAAGGAAAAACGGTTCAAGGCGCGGCAGGAAGAGCTTGTCGAAAGCTGGGGCAGGAATGTGCGTCACGGCGCGTCTGAAATGGATGGGGAAGAGGAACCCGACCGTGTCGACGATGTGGGCGCCAAGGCCTCGGATGGCAACGCTGCGGGATAGGACGCCGGATCGCTGTCGGCTGTAATGTTCTGTGCCGATAGGCCAAAATCAATGCGGGCTTTTTATCCCTTTTGGTCCGGCGGGCAGAATGCGGGGCTGGCGCAAGGCACCAACCCCGCTTTAACCTAGTTACTTGTCGCGTTTCCGATTGCCAGTTTTTGTTCGACAGCGGCGTTTCGGATTGCTTTCTGCAATTTTTCGAAAGCGCGAACTTCGATCTGCCGCACGCGTTCCCGGCTGATGCTGTAGACTTGGCTTAATTCTTCAAGTGTCGACGGGTCATCCTTGAGCCGCCGTTCGCTCAGGATGAAACGTTCGCGCTCGTTCAGCGTTTTCATGGCACTTTGCAACAAGGCGCTGCGCTTTCCCATTTCGTCCGCTTCAGCGACAACCGTTTCCTGACTGTCCGAATCATCTTCGAGCCAGTCCATCCACTCGCCTTCGCTATCGGCTCGCAATGGTGCGTTCAGCGAGTGATCACCACCCGCCATGCGCTGGTTCATGGACACGACGTCATTTTCGGGAACATTCAGTTCCTCGGAAATCTTTTTGACGGTTTCGGGTGTCATGTCGCCGTCGTTGATGGCCTGGAGCCGCCCTTTCAGCTTGCGCAGGTTGAAGAAAAGCTTCTTCTGCGATGCTGTCGTGCCGATTTTGACCAAAGACCAGGAGTGCAGGATGTATTCTTGGATAGACGCGCGTATCCACCACATTGCATAGGTTGCCAGGCGGAAGCCGCGTTCCGGATCAAATCGTTTCACGGCCTGCATAAGGCCGATATTGCCCTCTGAAATGAGCTCGCTCAGGGGCAGGCCGTAGCCGCGATAGCCCATGGCAATTTTCGCGACAAGTCGCAGATGGCTGGTGACCATCTTATGCGCGGCTTCAACGTCATCATGGTCATGGTAGGACTTTGCGAACATGTACTCCTGATCTTGAGTCAGCATCGGGAATGCCCGAATACTATCAAGGTACCGCTGAAGGTTGCCTTCGGGGCTGATTGCCAAAGTGGGGAGAGTAGCCATGGCGATAATGCTCCTATTCGCTTCGACCCGTTTGCCGTTGACCGGAAACGGCCAAGCCAGACGAGTTACTATATGTATGCATATTTAAGGGTTTATTAATGAGATTCAAGGGTTGTCCACAAAAAGAATGTAATATTTCTCACACAATCGTTGCGCTGAAAGTATCAATTAAAAATTTGATATCATTTGGTAATTCAGAAACAAGATGGATTTTTTCGCCTGAAAGCGGATGATCGAAACCGATCACGTGTGCGTGTAACGCCTGGTGGCTGAATAGTCGAACGGCGGCGGCGCAGTCGGGAGTCAGGCGCGCGCGTCGGCCGGGGTTTCTGCCGCCGTAAAGCGGATCGCCGACTATTGAATGGCCAATATGGGCACAATGGACACGGATCTGGTGCGTTCTGCCGGTTTCGAGGCGACAGCGTAACACACTTGCGTTCAGGCCCAGTCTGCGGGTGACTTCAAAATGGGTTGTAGCGGTTTTCCCCCGTGGCGGTGGAACCACAGCCATTTTCTTCCGGTTTTTCGGGTTGCGGCCGATATTTCCTTCGATCGTTCCAGCGCCCGGCGCGGGTATGCCCCAGGCAACGGCGATATACTCACGGTCAATCGTATGCTGCTCAAACTGGGCTGCCAGGCCGGCGTGCGCCGCATCATTCTTGGCGACAACCAGCAGACCACTGGTATCCTTATCTATCCGATGCACGATGCCAGGCCGCCTGACGCCGCCGATACCCGATAGGCTGCTGCCGCAATGCGCCAGCAGGGCGTTGACAAGGGTTCGGTCCGGATTGCCGGGTGCGGGGTGGACGACCATTCCCGCTGGTTTGTCGACAACGAGCAGGTCATCATCTTCATACCGGATGTCGAGGGGAATATCCTGCGCAACGACTGTCGCAGGCGCGGCTTCCGGTACCAATGTCGTAAGGGTTTCGCCGGGTTTGACCCGATAAGAAGCGTCCGTTATCGTCCGTTCGCCGGAGCATACGGCACCGGATTCGATCAGCGCTTTCAGCCGGGTCCGGGACAGCGCCGGGAATGCTTTGGCAAGCAGCCTGTCGAGGCGATTTCCGGCATCGTCTTCTTTAACCGTATGGGTCAGTGGTTCTTGCGTCATACTATTGTGACAGTCTCGTTGATTGTCCGAGTGGTGTCCAATCGAGGTTCTTAACATGCGTATGCTCCAGGCCCTTGTCATTTTCATGGCAGTCCTGATTTTTATCGCTATGGGTTTTCTGGTTTATGGCCTGATGACCCGGGTGGATGTTGCAGAAGATGTCGTCAATCCGGCGCCCGCGCTGACGGGAAAGGCATTCAATGACGTGAATGTCACGCTGCCGGCGGGCGCGTCTGTCGGTTGGATGACCGTTGCTGATGGGCGCATCGTCGTGCATGTGGCAGTCGACGGTGGTCGGGACGAAATACGTCTGTTCGAGCTTGCCAGCGGTCGTCCGCTTGGCACAATCCGGTTTATGCCAGCGCCATGAGCGGTTGGAATTTTTGCAGCGACAACGTTGCGGGCGCGTCACCGGAAATTCTTCAGGCACTTTCGCGTGCTGGCGCCGCCGGGGCGATGATGCCCTATGGGGCGGATCCGATTTCGCAAAAGGTCGAAAAGCACCTTGCGGAACTCTTCGAAACCGACCTGGACGTCTATTTTGTCGCGACGGGGACGGCGGCGAATTCACTGGCGTTGTCGGCGCTGTGTCCGCCCTATGGTGCGGTTTATTGCCATCCGGAAAGCCATATCAATGTTGATGAATGCAATGCCCCCGAATTTTTCACGGGTGGCGCGAAGCTGATCACGCTGGACGGGGCGGACGGCAAGCTGGACGCGGGGATGCTCGAGGCGGCGCTGGGACAGGGATGGGCGGGTGTTGAGCACCATGCACAACCTGCCGCTGTCAGTCTGACGCAGGTAACCGAAGCCGGCACGGTCTATCGCCGGGATGAGACCGCCGCAATCGCCGAAATTTGCCGGGCGAATGGTCTCGGACTGCATGTCGATGGTGCCCGATTCGCCAATGCATTATCGACACTGGGGTGCAGCCCGGCGGAAGCGACCTGGCGCGCCGGGGTGGACGTCCTGTCCTTTGGTGCGACCAAGAATGGTGCGCTTGCTGCCGAAGCGGTTCTTTTCTTTCGCAAGGGACTGGCGGAGGGATTCCGTTTCCGTCGCAAACGCGCGGGCCATCTGGTGTCGAAAATGCGATTTGTATCGGCACAGCTTGACGCCTATCTGGCGGATGGCCTGTGGCTTGCCAATGCGTCCCACGCCAATGCCATGGCGGCGCGCCTGTCCGATGGGTTGCGGGATATGGCGGCGGTTCGATTCCTGTATCCCGTGGAAGCAAATGAGTTGTTCGTGACGCTGCCGGCCAGGGTTCGGGACGGGCTGGCTGCGGAAGGGTTCGCCTTCTACCCCTGGCAAGCAGGCGGACCGGACTGCGTCCGGCTGGTTACCGCTTTCGATACGCCTGTGGCGGCGGTCGATACCTTCATTGCCTGTGCCCGTCGGCACGCGGGCAATGCCTGATGCGTCAAAACGGTTGCGGATTATCGCCGCCATTGCTAGAAGAGTCTCCCGGTCACGTCCCCATCGTCTAGTGGCCTAGGACGCTGCCCTCTCACGGCGGTAACAGGGGTTCGAATCCCCTTGGGGACGCCAACGGCTTCTTTGATTTGTCGCTATTTTAATTAGCATTCCACCTGTTCTCGGCAATATCTTGAGAATTTTCGGTGATGAAACACGCATGGAATACCCGCGTGTCCTTCAGCAAGCCGATACGATCACCGTTACCCGCTTCGGGGCGATGGCGTGATGTGATAGCGTCACTCGACCGCAATAGGTTTTGAACAAGGAGTACGATTTTGGAAGCAATTGGCGCATCGCTAATCGGGTTGCCCTGGTTTCTGGCCTATTTCGCAACTGCGGTCGCCATGACCTTGGTGTATGTGGTCATCTACACTTGGGTGACGCCGCATTCCGAGATCAAGTTGATTCGCGAGGGCAACCAGGCTGCGGCGCTGGCCTTTGTCGGCAGCCTGGTCGGCTTCTGCCTGCCGCTTGCCAGCGCGGTGGCTCATTCTGTGGCGCTGGTGGATTGCGTCATTTGGGGCGTGATCGCAGTCGTGATCCAGGTTGCGATCTTCTTCGTTGTCCGCCTGCCAATTCCCGGTATTTCTGAGCGGATCGAGAAAGGCGATAACGCCAGCGGCCTATGGCTGGGCGCGACGTCGCTCGCCGGTGGTCTGCTCAACGCTGCCGCCATGACGACCTGACTTAGGACGTCGCCCTATCGGCGCATGTTCGCGACTCGGACGGTCAGGTCAGGAACTTACGTTTGTGCGGCGGACTGCGACCAACCGACAAGAAATATGATTACCGAAGAAATCAACGTACCTGGAATTGCAATGGCGGCGGATTTCTGAAAATCAATCGGGGCATCTCCTGAAAACCCGATTGCCGCAACAGCGATAAAGAGGACGGCAAATACAACCCCCGTAGCGCCAATGGCGATCAGTTTCGAAACGGATCGTTTTGTCAGTACCTTGAAAAAGAAACCCTGGAAAATTACGCCGAGCAGTGTCGCGCCAAGTATTTCAGGCATATTCATTATGTCCCATCGTTATTATTATTTGGGTATCGCAAGCGGCCGACCATAGGGTACTGGCCGGGAATGGGATATCTAATTGTGACCGGCGCCTGAAATCATGTGTCGATGCGCTCCCTGAAGGGTGATTTTACTATACCAGGGTAGTCGGTCCAACGTTTACGAGCGCGTGAACTGCCCCGTTTTCAGGAAATGGCACGTTTGCCGGTGAACGGACGGGTTCCATGCAATGAAACTGTGGGTGGCCGGCAGGGCGATATGGTCTTTCATGCCGATCAGCTTCGTCTTTGCCACGGAAACACGGCCGTCATGGGGCGCTGGCACCATATGGTTGGCGACAAAATAGGGCCATCCCCTGCTGCCGGCGATGACGCCGATTTCGTAATAGGGCAGTGCCTGGTTCCGGGAACGGGCGTCGGTGGTCAGTTCCTGTCCCGCCGGACCGTAAAACCACTTATAGGGTGGCAGTTTGTGCAACTGGTCTGCTACTTCGCTGCCACCGTTCGGCGGCCCCAGCATGACGACCCGACCGATGGAATCGACAGGCAGGCGCACCTTTCGCGTCTCGAGAAAATGGCGGACCAGCAAGCCGCCCATAGAATGGGTTACGAAATGGACCTTGCCGGGCGGTTGCCATGCGCCTTCGTCATCGAGCCGTTTCTCAAGATAATCCGACAATGTCGGGATGCCGTGTCGCCGTGACGGGTAGGTAATGCCAAGAGGCGCGAACCCGTTCTTCGCAAGGGCCCGTGCCATGAATGCCATGCTGCGGCTTGTGCGTCCGATTCCGTGCAGCAGGATCACGGTGTCTTGCGCATCGTCGGATCGAGTGTCAGCGGCGTTTTGTGTCATACTGTCCGGGTTGTATGGCGAAGAGATTATTTAGGTTGTACGCATTGAAATCGCAATGGCACGAAGTTGTACTGTTGCCGTGCCCGGGATTGCATATGAACATACCCTCCTCGATAGTAAGGTCGTGGGAAAGTTGAGGGGGAGTGCTATTTCATGCGCATAGTTGAACCGCAGCCGCCGAAATCGGTGGAGCGATGAGCCCATTCGAACTGTCCGAGCCGCAAACACTGCAGGACGCAGTCGCGATGCTCGATGCGTCCGATACCGGTATTCGGCCCATCGCCGGAGGGACGGCGGTGATGTTGATGATGAAAACCGGGATATTCCAACCCGATAGGCTGATTAGCTTGCGTGGTATCGAATCTCGCTACTCCGAAGTCAGTGTCGATGATGCCGGAGATTTGCATATTGGCGCGATGACCCCACTGCGCCGGCTGGAAAAGTCCGAGGAAGCCGCGCAGGCTGCGCCCGTTATTCGCCGCGCGTTGCGCCGGCTGTCCAATGTCCGCGTCCGAAACGTGGCGACGCTCGGCGGGCATCTGGCGCATGGCGACCCGCATCTCGATCTGCCACCAGTGCTGATCGCATTGGGCGCAAGGGCCCTGATCGTCGGGGCCTCCGGTGAGCGGGTTATCGAGATCGAGGACCTGTTTCGCGGATATCTGGAAACGGCGCTTGCGCCGGATGAATTGATTGCGGAGGTCGTCGTACCCGCGCAAGGCACGCGTCGCGCTACTTA